>Ga0247834_1000343_pt1 | contig 90855 bp, 74 predicted proteins | sample LaCruzMarch2015__8_FD_187118 | JGI IMG/M metagenome (GOLD analysis project Ga0247834, IMG submission 187118) | Freshwater microbial communities from meromictic Lake La Cruz, Castile-La Mancha, Spain - LaCruzMarch2015_12m | ecosystem: Environmental > Aquatic > Freshwater > Lake | place: Spain...
GACGCCTCGCGGATGGGTGCAAAGCGACCGCTTCGACGAAGCGATGTGCCTGATGGCAGCGACCTACAAACTCACCGTCACAACAGTCGACCAGGTCATGCAGTGCGCACCATGAGAACCACACCCATACGCCAATACATCGTTGTCGAGAACAGCGATGACCTACGTCGGCAACGTAGATCTCCTTCGCGTTGTTACGAGAACTGGCTCTGGTGCTTGGGGGGGAGCAAGCCTCCCGTACGGCATTTCCGGCGAGGGCCGCACATTCCATACGCCGGCCGTCGCCTATGGGAATGACAGGGTCTACGTCGCTTGGATTGACGAAGAGGACAAGGGCTCCCTGGCAACCCAAACCAACCAAGGTATGCCGCAGGTGCGCTACGCGATTCGACCGTTCTCAGGCGGCACTTGGACAAAGGGCATTGCCCAGATTGCTGCTGGGGTGCGAATTCAGGCGGGCGCCCCCAACATCGCGGCTGGCTTCAATCCTGACACCAACGAGTTTCTTCTGGCAGTGCCGGTCTCCGGTTCAGGCGCGAGGCTGGCCATCTATCGTGTGTCAGCAACAAATGGCCAAGTCCTGGACAACGGCGTGGAGACTTCAACATCAACGTTGATCGCCTTTAACAAGCCAATTTGCGTAACAGGCAGCGGCTGTGTTTTTCCGTTCATTGACTCCCCCGATCGAAGCAGCCCAGTGATCAAGTTCCAGAGAGGAACTGCCAGCCCGTCATGGGCGGATACAACGGCCGTGAGTGGTGAATACATAGGCTACAACTTTGTTGATCATTCATACTCCTCTCAGAATGGCACATTCGCGGTAGGTTGGCAGTCTCTCTCAGGCAACACTGCCCTCCACGGAAGAGCATCAATGTCGTCCGGTATTGGCGCAGCGGAAACGAACATTGCCGGATCGATGGCGACTGGTCTCGGGTCAAACCAGTATGCTTCGCCGGCACTTGTCTGGCACCACGCCTACCCAGTTCTGAGGAACTAGCATGAGGACCTTGCACCTCGCTGCCCTCGTCTCGGCACTTGCCTCATGTGGCGGTCCCCCTGTCGCTGACAGTAACAGCGAGGGAGAGGGAGAGGGCGAACCAGCAGTTTGCCTGGAGAGCTTGACCGCGTGCCGTACTCAAGAGTCATGCCCAGACGGCAGATTCTGCTTCTTGCCTGACGGCGGGAGTGGGTCGGGCTGCTGCATTGCCGCGATCTGCGAACTCACTGAGACATGTGAGGTGGATCTTGAGTGCAATCCAACGTTTGATCTTGATTGTCCACGAGAGCGTTGCCTGCTTAAAGCTGGTGTTTTTTCGTGCCTTCCGCAGGAGGACATTGAACCGACAGATTGCACAGTCGGTGAGGTGTTTTTTTCGTTAGGTTCGGAGACCTTTGAACCCAGCATCGCATTCCTCAATCGCGATGGCCGTCGCTTGCCGCTGTCAGTCGACCATTCAACGTCAGTTCAAGATGTTTCCTGCGTCGATGAAATCTGCGTCGGTGAGTTTATTGTGATCTCTGGGGATATCACATGCCAAGGACCTAGTATAATCATGGCAACTGAGGTGCTGGAGTCCACGTCTGCAATCGTTAACCTCTCGGAATCAGCCGTGCTGCTGGATGGCGCGTCCATCCCGGCCCATTCCGCCAAAGCTATAACACCAGGCGAGCACTCTGTGAGCGCCCCTGACTTGGTGATCCTGACAGCGCAACCCGGGACGGCTTATGTGGTTGAAGATCGCACCAGCAACGCGACTGAATACATTTCTTCGTTCGGGCGGTATGCGGCTTTGGTGTCACCTTCGAGCCACACATTGTCCGGCATAGACCCGTCTCTGCGGGACTACTCCACGTTCCCTCTCGCTTCCTCATTTTTTGGTGCGAACCGGCTAGAAGTTGGAGTGCGATGGGTCACAGTGCTTGAGTACCAAATCTCAGGAACACAAGACGACTTGGACTTACTTGCATCGTCAAATCCGTTCGACCTCTTGAGAATCTTCAACGGGTCTCATCTTTTCGGCTTTGGGACTTCCGAAACTCTTACCCCACCGTCTACGCCGCTCTTATTGCCTGTAACTGTACTCGGGGCCCCCGACGCGGGGTTCATTGTTTGGACGGTCGCCAAAGCTCCGGGCGTTGGCAGGGTTCTTCTCGCCGTTCAAGTTGTCGACACCGAGGACGATGTTGCGAACTACTTGGCAGGGCTGCCCCAACTGGGAGACGGACTCGAAGGCGCCGAGCTTGAAACTTACTCGTCCAAGCGTGTGGGTGACCGGGTAGTAGCATCGCCTCTAGGGACACCAAGCCCCAGTTTGGACTGTTCGGGTGGCATTTGCGTATCATTCGACGCAACCGGGACCGGTACTCCAGGCATCGGAAACGGCGATGACGGAGGCCTCACATTTTACTTCCAGGAGAGACCGCATCTGGTTTGGCTCACTGAGCCTGGTCGGTTCTTCCGGGAGCCGAGCCATTGGTCATCGGCATTGGCTCCGAACGAGTGAGCCGGGGTGAGGACGCTGAACGCTGCAGTCCAGTTGCCGCCTGCGATTGCCCCAGAGCTTGGTGCAGAGAGGGTTGGCGTCGGCGGCGATGAGGGCTACCACCCTGCCATGGGCGGACACGGCGGCAGCACAGACTCCAGCACGGCCTCCGGCACGGACTTCGACGTCATCGTCCTCGGCGGCGGCATCAACGGCGCCGGCATCGCCCGCGACTGCGCCCGTCGGGGCCTCAAGGTGTGCGTTGTCGAGAAGAACGACCTCGCCAAGGGGGCGTCGGGCGCCAACACCGGCATGATCCACGGTGGCATCCGCTACCTGATGTACGACGTCCACACGACCAAGATGTCCTGCACGGACTCGGGTTACATCCAGCGCATCGCGCCCCATCTGCTGTTTCGGGTGCCCTTCATCGTCCCCGTCATGAAGCCCCAGGGCGCCGGTCTGCTGCAGACCATGATGGACCGCCTGTTGCTTGAAGGCTCCGAGGTCTTCTTCGAGGCCTACGACGTCTACCAGCCCCTCAAGCGCGGCAAGCCCCACACCCGCCTGACCCGCGACGAGGCCCTGGCCCTCGAGCCCGGGCTCAATCCCAACATCCTTGGCGCCGTCACGATGGATGAGTGGGGCATCGATCCCTTCCGCCTCGTCGTCGAAAACGCCATCGACGCCGTCGAGCACGGCGCCGTCATCCTCACCTGGCACGAGGTCACGGGCTTCGTGAAGGGGAGCGATGGCCGCGTCGAAGGCGTCGACGTCCAGGACCGCCTGACCGCGGGGGCCACCACCCGCCGCCTGCGGGCCCCCGTCGTCGTCAACGCCACCGGGGCCTGGGGCCCACGCACAGCGGCCATGGCCGGGGCCTCGTACCAGCTGCGCCCGGGCAAGGGCGTCCACATCGTCTACAGCCACCGCATCAGCAACTACGGCTTCGCCATCACGGGCGTCGACGGGCGGCAGATGTTTTTGATGCCCCACGAAAACGGCAGCATCATCGGCACCACCGACGACGACTACTACGGCGACCTCGACCACCCCCGGGCCACCGAGGACGAGGTCAAATACATCCTGCAGGCCGCCCGCGACGTCTTCCCCGGCATCGACCAATACCGGATGAGCCGCACCTACGTCGGCGTCCGCCCCACCCTGTTCACCTGGGCCAAGAACGAGGACCGGCTCAGCCGCGAGCACGAGTTCTACGACCATGAAGCCCAGGGCGTCCCCGGCCTGATCTCCGTCGCTGGTGGCAAGTTGGCGGCCTATCGGCAGCTCGCCGAAGAGGTCAGCACCGAGGTGGCCCGCCGCCTCGGCAACACCGTCGCGTGCTCGACCCACGCCGCCCCCCTGCCCGGCGCTGAAGGCCCCATCGACGTCGACGGCTGGATGAAAGACCTCCCCAAGCGCCATCGGTTGGCGGTGTCGCGCATGGCCTATCGCCATGGGTCCCGCAGCCAGGCCCTGCTCAAGGCTGTCGACGACGACCCCCGCCAGGCCTGCGAAACCTGCCTGTGCGAGCCCGTCTGCGAGGCCGAGATCCGCGGCACCATCCAGACCGAGGTGGTGCGTCGCCTCGTCGACATCCGCCGTCGCACCCGCCAAAGCATGGGGGCCTGTGGCGGCACCCGCTGCGCGGTCCGCACCAGCCAGATCCTCCTCGAGGAAGCCAACCTGACGGCCGTGGAACAACTCGTGGAACTCCAGGGCGCCATGGATGCCCGCTTCATCGGCAAGCGCCCCGTCCTTGAGGGCGCCAACCTCGCCACCGAAGAATTGAACCAGGCCATGCACTTTCTGGGCGGCAACCTCGGCCCCCTGTTTCGCGCCGCCCGCCTGCTGGCCGACGACGCCGGTGGTCGTGCCGCCATCGGCATCGGCGCCCCGGCCGACGCGCCCGCCACCCGCGACGTGGACGGCATCGTGCACCACCGCACGCAGGCGACAGCCATCGTCGTCGCTCCCATCCCCGGTGACCGCCCATGAGCACCCGCAGCACCCACAGCGACATCGTCGTCGTCGGCGGCGGCATCGCCGGCTGCATGGCGGCCCTGAGCGCCTGGCAGACCCTCGGCGGCAGCACCACCATCACCATCGTGCAGAAGGCGGGTGGCGGGACGCCAGCCTGGTCGGGGGCCGTCGACGTCGCCTGCGACCTCACGGGCACCACCCCCGGCGTCCTCGTGCCCGGCCTGGCGCGCGGCGGCAGCATCACCACCAACATCACGCGCCTCGGTGGCCTGCGGCCCCGCCATCCCTACGCCCGCTTCGATGGCAGCGACGACGACAGCAGCGTCAACGCCGCCCTGACGGCCCTGACGGTGGCCACCCCCGACATCGACCTCGTGGGCCGCGACGACGGCCACAACCATGTCCTGGCCACGGTGCTCGGCAGCCTCAAGCGCTGCGCCCTGGTGCCTCGTTCCCAACACCTTGACCTCGCCGAACTCGCCGGCAGCGGCGCCCGCATCGGCATCGTCGAATGGCGGGACCTCGCCGGCTTCTCCGCCCGCCCCGTCGTTGAACTGCTGCGCTTCGCGGCCGGCCTGGGCGCCGCCGAGGCCCCCTTTGCCGTCGAAGCCGTCGTCGTGCCCCGGGTGTTGTCTGGCGACGTGTTCCGCGACAACCGGGCCATGTCCCGCGCCCTCGACGACGACGCCGTCCGCGCCCGCTTCCTGGCGGCCCTGAAAAGCGCTGCCAGCGCACATCCAACCACCCTCACCCACCTGCTGGTCCCCGCCACCCTGGGCAGCCGGGGCCTTGGCCGGGGCGCTGTGGCGGCCCTGGATGCTGCTGTGGGCCTTCCCGTCCGCGAACTGCTGGCGATGCCGCCGTCTTCGCCTGGCGAGCGTCTGCAGCGCTCCCTGCGCACCACCTGCGATGCCCGGGGCATCGAGGTGGTCGATGGCATCGTGGGCGCCCCCCGCCTGGAAGGGGACCGGGTGGTCGGGGTCAGCATCACCCGGGGCGCCGAGCACCAATCCCTGGAGTGCAACGCCCTGGTGTTGGCCAGCGGGCGCTTCTACGGCGGTGGCCTCGTGCGCGACCAGGTCGCCCGCGAGGCCCTGTTTGGCCTGCCGGTGACGAGCGACGGCGTGCCCGTCGATGACCAGTTCATCGGCACCCTCACCGGCGACCATGTCGAGGTCGACCACGCGATCTTTCGCGCCGGCATCCTCGTCGACGACCGCCTGCGGCCCCTCGACCGCCAGCGGCGCCTGCTGGCGGAAAACGTCGTCGCCGCCGGCAGCATCATCGAGGGCTACGACCCCGCCAGAGACGGCAGCGGTCTGGGCGTGGCAACATGGACCGGCTGGTTGGCGGGCAAGCGTGCATGTGAGGGTATGTGATGAGTGACAGCGTGAACCCCTGGGTTGAAAATGCCCGCATCGTCGTCTTTGGCTGCGGCGGCATCGGCGGCATCGTCGCCTCCCGGCTGGCCCAGGCCGGGCGCAACGTCGTCGTCGTCACCGGCAACCAGGCCATCACCGATGTGGTCGCTGCCGCCGGGCTGACCGCCCACCTGCCCGATGGCACGGCCCGGTCGCGCATCGACGTCGTCACGAGCCCCAAGGGCGCCGCGGCCCGCGGCCGCTTCGACGTCGCCTTGCTGGCGGTGCCCCCCAACCGCCTGGCCGCCGCCGCCACCGATGCCCACGGCCTCCTCGCCGACGACGGCATCATCGTTCCCCTCGCCAACGGCCTTCCTGAAGAGCTCCTCGTCGAACACTTCAGCGACCGACCTGGCGCAGAACTCGCCGCCCGCATCATCGGCGGCATCGTGGGCTTCGGCGGCACCGCTGTGTCTCCCGGGGTCATCGAGCAGACGAGCGACGGCGGCTTCACCATCGGTCGCCTCAATGGCGTCACCGACACGCCGGTGCGCCGGCTGGGGGCCTTGCTCGGCCGGGTGTCTGACGACGTCGAAGGCCCCTCGGTGGTGCTGACCGGCAACTTGCGCGGTGCCCGCTGGTCGAAGCTCGCCATCAACTGCGCCATCTCGTCCCTGGGCACCATCGGTGGCGACCGCCTGGGCGCGCTCATGCGCCATCGCTTTGTGCGCCGGCTGTGCCTGGAGGTCATGACCGAGGTGACCCAGGTGGCCCTCACCCTGGGCGTCAAGCTCGAGAAGCTGTCGGGGATGATCGACCTCGAGTGGTTCGCCCTCAACCCCGACGAGCGCCTGGCCTCGGGATCACCGGGCCTGCTGGCCAAACACACGGCGTTGCTGGCCGTCGGTGCCCGCTATCGTCGTCTGCGCAGCTCCATGCTGTCGGCCATCGAGCGGGGCCGTGAGCCACCGGTCGAGGAGCTCAACGGCGAAGTCGTGCGGCGGGCAGCCGCCCTGGGGATGCCCGTCCCCGTCAATGCCGCCGTCGTCGAGATGGTCAAGCGCATTGGGCGCCGCGATGTGCCGGCGTCCCTGGCGACGTTGGAGCAGCTGTTCGCCGACACCAGGGTGTCGCTGCGGGCCCTGCGCATGGCGGCCTGACCCGCAGGGGAACCCTCAGCGCAGCCCGAGGACGTGCAGATAGCGGGCTTCCAACAACGCCCCGGTCAGGCTGCCGTCGGCGTGCCCGTCGCAGAAGTGCACGCCGTCGACGTCGTGGACCCGCCTGGTGCCATGGGCGTGGAGGCGCTGGCGCCACCAGGCCGCCGACGCCAGCCCGAAGAAGCCCCGGCCAAACGAATGGATGATGTCCGGGCGCTCCTCGTCAAACAGGCGCGCGAGAAACCCGTGGGAGGCCCCGGGCCCCACCACCAGCACCCGGTGGCCCCGCTCCGTCAGTTCGCCGCGAATGCGGGGAATGCGGGGATCGTCGTCGTGGAACAGGGCAATGCGCACGGGTCACTCCCCAACGGCTGACGTGCCAACGGTGGCGCGGTGGGCCCGTCCAAGGATGAAGAGGGCCACGCCGGCGACGAAGACACCGACGGCGACGGGAGCCTGGGACACGGCGAAGGCGATGCCGCCAAACACGGTGCAGCAGGCGCCGACGACGAGGACCGCCCGGCGGCCCCAGCTCTTCTGGCTCAAGGCGCCAACGCCCACCAACAGCCCGCCCACCACCAGCAGCATCGACTGGGTGCTGCGGGTCTCGTCGAGGCCGGGGCTCGGCGTCGAGAACCAGTACACCATGCCAAAGATGGCAGCGACGACGCCGACAGCGCCGAGGATGAGGGTTGGCCGGCTACGGGCCCGTCCCACGACGTCTTTGCCGCCGAGCATGGCCCACACCCACAGGGTCATCGTGGCAATCAGCGCCAGCATCGCCAGCCAGTCGCCGAGCTTCAGATACAGGGTGTCCGCCGTGACCGTGGGCATGTCGTCGACGACGAGGGCGCTCTCGTACATCCCCGTCCGCTGGTGGATGCCGCCGTGGATGTCGATCCAGCCCGAGATGCCGGTGTTGGTGGCGCGGGCCACCGGCCGACCACTCTCGACGGCGCGCAGGGCGTACATGAGGAGGTGCTGGGTCGCCATGCCCGACACACCGTACCAGCGGTCGTCGGTGAGGTTGGCGAAGAAGGTGGCGCCGTTGTTGGCAAGACGGCGGGCAATCTCGGGAAACACGCCCTCGTAGCAGATCGTAATGCCGATCTTGGCGGGGGCGCCGTCGACGGTGACCGCGATGGGCTCGAGGTTGTCGCCGGGCGTCAGCGTCCCGAGGGGAATGAACTGGCGAACGATGCCGCCAAAGGGCCAGGGCACGTATTCGCCGAAGGGCACGAGGTGGGTCTTGTCGAAGCGACCCTTGACCGTGAGGTCGCTGTCGACGACGAAGGCCGAGTTGTGCCGGTGGTAGACGCGCTTGCCGCCGGGAGGTCCGGGCGCCGATCCGACGGCGCTGGCGCCGACAACGGAAACCTGCGGGGCTTTCACGTCGTCAGGCAGGAGCTTGACCTTGCTCAGGTCCTTCAGGTCGCGGGACAGGCCGCGGGTGGGAAAGCTGCCCTCGGGCCACAAGATGACGTCGGCGCCCTGGGCGACCGCGGTGCGCTCCATGTCGTGGAAGCGGTTGAGGATCTCCGCCTTGGGCTCGTGGGTGAGGTCCGCCAGGCCTTCGTTCACGTTGGGCTGCAACAGGGCAATGCGAATGGCCGGGCCCGACGTGATGCCCGACGACAAACGCACTTTTCCATACACCCCCATACCCAGGAGGACCGCCGCCGACATGATGACCGCACCTGCCGGAATGCGCTCCCCGCGCAGCCAGGCGCCCACCGCAGCCGCGATGCCGGCATTGACGGCCACAGCCAGCATCGTGAGGCCGGTGACGCCCACGAGGGCTGCAGCCTGCAGAAACGTCGGCACGGTGGCGAAGGAGTGCCCGAGGGAGCCCCAGGGGAAGCCGCCGACGGGGCCATAGTTGCGCAACAGTTCGACGGCGCCGATGGTGACCGGCAGGACCATCCACTGGGCCACACCGAAGAAGCGGCTGATGACGCGGGCCACGGCAAACGACGCCGCCACATACGCCGCCATCGCCGACGTCAGCAGCAACAACACCGCCAAACCAACCACGAGGGGCAAGCCGCCGTAGACGTGCACCGTCGTCAAAATCCAGTGGACGATGGTCGAAAACGCCACCAACCAGGTGACAAAGCCCACGGCGTAGGCGCGTTTGGGCCCCTGCCCGTCGATGGCGATGAAGGCCGGCACCAGGCCGATGAAGGCCAGCAGTCCCGACAGGCCCGTGCCGTCGAGGACGGCCTTGCCACCGATGGACTCAATCAACACCGGCTGGGAGAGTCCGACCAGGAGCCCCGACAGGGCCGCCAACACAGGCCATGGCGGCAAACGAAGCTCACGGCGGGGTGCAGGGGCAGCACGGTCGTTCATGCAGGCCCGCCTACCGGGAAGACGCCGAGAACCATAGGGGGTCAACACACCAGCCGGTCCGTGGACCCGGCCGGGAAAGCGCCGGGGAAGCGCCGTCAACGGGCCGTGAATGCGCCAGCGACCAGGGGAAGTTCGACCTCGCTGACGGTTCCGCCCCTGCCATCGTCCGCGCCGAGTTCCAGTACCCGTTGGTTGGCGTCGAAGCGTCGGCCTGCGGACAGCGTCACGCTCGTGAAGCCAGGGGGCAGCCGGAGGACGAACGTGCCCTGGCACGGCACAAAGCCGTCGACGACGTCGACGTCGACGCGGCCGGCAATCACGCCACTGTCGTCGTCGTTGGCGACGGTGACGCTGATGGCGGCATGGCCACGCACCGAGACGCCGTCGTCGAGGACCACCTGCCCCGTCGACGACGACGACTGCGGAGCGACCACCTCGAGGGTCAAGGGACGCTGCAGGGTCTCGGCGGCGTTTCGGGCGGGCGACAAGAAGGGCAGCACGGCGCCGGCCCGAAAGAACAGGGGCGGTGCCCCCAAGGGGGCGTCGACGTCGACGACCGCGCCGCCAACGCCGGCGACGTGGACCACGCCGTCGCGGCTGTCGAGCCATCGCCCCGCGGGCAGCCACACCTCGTGGCGCCGGGCACCGTCGCGCATGACGGGCGCCGACAGCACGTCCCGCCCCAGCAAGAACTGTCGGCTGGCCATCGCCGCCGCCGCGGTCGGTACCTCGTCATGCCACCACAGGGGACGCACGAGCGGCGCACCGCTGCTGGCCGCCTGTCGAGCCAGGGTGTTCAACAGCCCCAACAGCCGGTAGCGACGGCGCAAAATCCGTCGCGCCAACAGGGTCACCGACGACGAGAACGACCACGGTTCCTGCCGGGGACCGTACAGGACCGAGTGCACCCGACAGAAGGGCATGAGGGCGCCGAGTTCCAGCCAGCGCACGAACAACTCCGGCGGGGGCTTGAGCTTGGCGATGCCGTATTTGCCCCGGCGACCACCGAAGCCACCGATGTCGGCGCCACTGAGGGGAACCCCCGACAAGCCCAGGTGCATCACCATGTGCAGGTTCTCTTCGAGCTGCTCCCACGACGAGAAATTGTCGCCCGTCCAGACGGCCGCGTGTTGTTGCACGCCGAGAAAGCCCGACCGCGACAACACGAAGTGCCGTTCACCAGGCCGCGCCGCCTCGAGACCCGTGCGCGTCGCCCGCGCCATCTCGTTGGCGTAGAGGTTCCGTTTGTCGACGTGGCCGACCTGCCCGGCGTCCTCGTCATAGGCACTGGCCGTGTCGGCCCCACCCGACGTCGTCGCGGCACCAGTGCTGCGATGAACCACGTCTTCGGCGAGGGGGTCGTAGACGACGCCGACCTTGAAGACCGGGTCGTTCATGTCGTTCCAGAACCCCGAGACGCCCGCGTCCGTGAGAGTCCCGTGGGCCCGGGCCCAGATGCCGTCGACGTCGTCGCGGCCGAAATCGGGAAACACCGTATCGCCAGGCCAGACCTTGCCGACGTAGGCGCTGCCGTCGTGGCGTTTCAAAAGGCCGTCGGTGGCGACGAGGGCATCACGGGTGGCACTGGGCCCGACGGTGCTGACGCCGGGGTCGATGATCGCGAGCGTGCGCACGCCCAGCGAGGTCAAACGCCGGTGCATGGCGGCCGGGTCCGGGAAGCGCCGCGGGTGCCAACTGAAGACCCGGTAGTCATCCATCATGTGGATATCGAGGTGCACGACGTCGAGGGGCATGTCGTGGGCCCGGGCGGCCTCGGCGACGCCAATGACTTCTTCAGCGGTGCGGTAGCTCCAGCGGGATTGGTGAAAGCCCAGGGCCCACGCCGGCGGCACAAAGCTGCGACCAAGGACCCCGCTCAGTTCACGAGCGACGTCGTCGGCGCTGCTGCCAGTCACCACCAACACCCCGACGTGATCGGCGCCGTCAGCAGCGGTGCCGACGGTGACCTCACGAAAATGCACCGCCGCTGCGTCGACGACGACGTCGAGGGGACGGGCGGCGAGCACGACGACGGCGAAACATTCCCCGCGGGCACTCCGCACCCACACCAGGGGAAACGATGCGTAGGTCGCGCCTTCGATGCCGAAGAAAATCGTGTCGCGGTTCATGAGCCGCAACGACTGCCCGTTGCGGGTGGCGCTGCCGACGGCGCCAGCACCAAGGCCGTAGACGTCGTCACCGGGGAAAAGAGCCACGCGGACATCAATGGGGGAGGCCGACAGCGACACACGGGCCACGGCGTCGTCGTCGTCGCGTTTGCCGTTGGCGTCACCAGACACGGTGGGAAGGCGGGCCAAAAGAGCAGGCCCCGGCCACACATGGGTCGGGGCCTCGGGGCCGGCGGTGCGGTGGAAGACGGTCACAGGCCGGCGTCAGGTGCCGGGCTGGAACACGAAAGCGTTGGTGATGGCGACCTCGCCGTCAGCAGGCTCGGGGAAGCGCAACCGCTTCAACAGGTTGAGCACGCAGGTCGAGACCTCGCCAGAGTTCAAACCATCGTTGATGACGCGGGCCGAGGTGACCTTGCCGCCTTCGGCAATGGTGAATTCCACCACGAGCTTGCCGCCCAGTTTGGAATTCGACTTGAGCGCGGTCTCGTAGCAGGCCTGAAAGCCATCCTGACGACGACGAATGGTGGCCGCCACCGACTTTTTGTCGATGCGTCCGTCGACGGTCTCGATGTCTTCGGCACGCACCCGGGCCACGACGCGGGCGGCCGTCTTGGCCCCCGTGTCGACGCTGCCGCCACCGCCGCCGCCGCCGGTCTTCAGGTCGCCGATGCCGATGGCGCCGCCGCCCTCGCCGCCAGTGCCGTCGCCGCCGCCGCCACCGCCACCGGTGCCACGACGGGTGACGCCGTCGCCGCCGCCGCCAGCGCCGGCAATGCCGACCCCGGCTGTGCCAGCGAGGGCGCCGCCGATGTCATCAGAAATGCCGCCACCCGCACCAAAGACGCTGCCAACGGCGCCGCTGCCGCCACCGCCGCTACGCCCACCGATGAGCTGGAGGATGCCCTTGCCGGCGATGCCCTCGCGGATGGCATTGCGGTCGCCGATGCCGCCGCCGCCGCCGGTGCCCTTGCCCGCGCCTTTGGCTGGGCCGCCACCGCCGCCATCACCGTCGCCGGTCCCCTTGGTGGGGGCCGTTTCCGCCGGGCCGGTGCCCTTGGTGGGCAGGTCAGAGGCAGGCTTGGCGACCGTCACCACGGGCTTCACTTCAACCCGGGGAGGTTGAATGCGCTCCACGAGTTCCTTGAAGTCCTCGAGGTCGCTGTGCTCGGGAGGCTCCGTCACCTTGACGTACAAGCCGATGACGAGGTGGACCAGGAACGACGCCGTCAACACGGCCGTGAAGATGGGCTCGAACGCGCGCAGGATGCCGCCGCGGACGTCCGCCGGCATGGCGGTGACGGCGACAACGGGGGGAGGCACGACGAAGTGAAACAGCACGGTGACTTCGGGAGAGAGCCGGATGCGCCCCTTGCCCGTGTCGCTGATGGGGATGCGCCACTGCCCGCCGACCGCCGGCGTCTTTGACCGCAGGGTGGCGAAATCGGTCTTGGCCGCCCCCTCTTCGAGACGGCCGTTGCTCTCGTCGGTCAACACCAGCACGAAGCCGTCGTCCTTGACCTCAAAGACCGTCATGGACTTCGGGAGGTCCGACGAGGCGAAGCTGAACGTGTTGCCCTCCGCCGTGCCGAAGGAAATCGGTTCCCGCTTGCGCAGGATCCGCTCTTCGATAACCCGCGCACCCTGGATGACGCCGATGCGGAGAGCCTTCTCCCCGGTGGCGTTCTTGTTGGCTGGGTCGGACACGGTGACTCCTGCTGATCCGGGACAAACGACGATTGGCGTGGTGACACCAACGGTCGGCGAAGGGTTCCGGTCTGGCTACTCGGGCTTGATGACGGCGAACCGGAAGTCGGCGAACCCGGACTCCCCGCAGGTGACGAGGACCTCAGACAGGACCCGGTAAGGCGTGTCCTTGTCAGCCAGGATGACGACCTTGCCATCGAACGGCTTTCCATCGCGCAAGGCCGAGATTTCCTTGATCTCTTTGGCCCGCTTCAGGCTGTCCCGCAGGGGCGTGATCACCCAGCCGCCGGACGCGGGATCCTTGAACTGTTCGGGAATGCGATAGGTGGCGGCATCCATCTCCAGAATCGCGTCGCTGTTGACGGCGATGCGGGGGGTGCGTCCCTTCTTGGGACCCGTCACCATCACGATGGTGGTTTCCTGGATTTCGCCACAGCCATCGCGGGGGGGCGGTCCGCCTTCCCGCTCCTTGGCGCCGCTTCCCGGCGCCGGGTTGCAGATCGACCGGGGGAGCTCAAGGCTCGGGTCTTTGATCTCAATGGGGCTCGTGGCGAAGGTCTTCAACAGGTAGACCAACAGCACGGTGACCATGTCGGTCAGGGACGTGATGGAGATCATGGTCGTGTGCTCCAGGGGACGGCGCCCACGGACGCTCTTGCGCCGTTTGGCCGGCGCACCGGCCTTGGCCCAACCGGCGAAGGGCTTTGTGCCGTCGCCGATGCTTTCGTTGGTGTCACTCACGTCGACACCTCAACCCACAACGCCAGCGGCGAAGGCCACGGCGGGAAAAAGAAGGCGGCCATCGGGGGACCGGCGGGCGGCGTCCATCACCTTGATGACGACGTCGTAGGGCACAGCGCCGTCGGCGCTGACAATCATCGACTCTTCGTCGATGAAGGACTTCTTGATCTCGATGAGCCGCTCCTGGAGCTTTTTGTAGTCGTAGTCGGGCTTGCCATTGCGAACGATCATCGGGATGAGGGGCTCGCCCGTTCGGTTCTCGCTGTTGCCATCGAGGGTTGCCCCTGACGCGCCCACGTTGAAGCCGTCCTTCAAGATGAACACCGTCAGATTGAGGGCTGAAGCCGCATCAGGAGGAGCGACGCCGCCTCCGTCACCAGCACCGCCGCCAATCTGGGGTGCCGCCACGTTGAGCATGGCCAGCTGGGTCCACGACGTCATGGCCAGGATGCTCAGGATGAGCATGAACAAGATGTTCAGGAATGGCGTCACGTCGAGGTCGAGGGGTTCCTCGCCTGCGCCATGTGACCGTTCTGAGGGCTTCCGCTTTGCCATCGACACTCCCCGCTGGCGTCAGTTGACGCAGGCGCCGTTGCTCACTCGCCGCCTTCGAGGCCACCCTTGCCACGGGTGATCAACAGATTCTCCAGCCGCACCGAGTGCATGTCGATCTCGTCTGTGATCTTCTTGACCATGCCGGCGAGGAACAAGTGGGCGAACAGCGACGGAATGCCGACCATCAAACCGAAGGCGGTACAGTTCATGGCTTCGGCGATGAACTCGGTCAGGATTTGCGACTTCTGGGCGGGATCGGCCTTGGCCACCGCGCGGAACGCGCCGATCAGACCCATGACCGTTCCGAGGAGCCCAAGGAGGGTCGCCAGGGAACCGAGCGAGGCCAAGACCCCTGCCCGTTTGGTGATCTGGGGCATGACCTCAAGCATCGCCTCTTCAACGGCGTTTTGGATCTCGACCTCGCCCTTGTTGGCGCGGGTCAGACCAGCCTTGATGACGCGCGGCAGAGCGGCGTTTGGCGCGGCGTTACACAGCTTGATGGCCCGGTCGATGTTGTTGGCCATGACCAGCTTGTGGACCTGGGCCATGAACGCATCGCCGTTCAGGTTCAAACGGAATACCACGAAGATGACGCGCTCGACGGTGATCGCCATGACCAGGAACGACGTGAACGCGATGGGCACCATCCACAGGCCACCCTCTTTGAAAAACCGAACTGCAGCATCCATGTCAAGACCTCCGAAATCATTGGACCGTCAGGTCCTCGTCGACTGAACGACATTGGCAGACAAGCGCTCCCGCAGGAAGCGCAGAACAACTTTCAGAAGGGGGCTTCGCTCACGGCTTCGATGACCTTGGCCTTGAGGTCCTCGTGACGCTCCAGATCGGCGAGGTTCAAGTTGGAGCGAGGCAAGATGAAGAAGGCCTCGGGCTTTTGGATGTTGCCCTCGATGACGAGGTCATCCAGCGTGATCTTCTTGCGCTGGGCCAGGGCCGCCGAGGCCAGCAACAGACCAAGAACCAATGATGTCACCACGAGGCGCATACTTCGGGAACTCCATCCGCGACGCTGCCATGCGTCATCAGGCACCATCTGACAAGGTCTACTTGTCATCGGCACTCCCTGGGGGAACTGGAGCCGGGGGCGGGGACGCAGCCGGCGGCGCCCCAGGCGTCGCAGCAGCAGCTGCGGCTGGCGGTGCTCCCACTGGCGTCTCGGCCTTTTTCGCATCCTCGGCCTTGCGCTTCTGATCCCGCTCCCGGCGCTTGGTCTCGCGCGCGATCCGCTTGTCGGTGCTGTCGAGATACTCGACCAGGCGGGCCTTCGTGGTGGCATCCGGCCGTGCCTTGCTCTCGTACGTGCGCAGTTCTGCGACGCCACGCTGCAAACGAGCCAGTTCGTCGGCGCCGCCGATGGCGTTGTCGATGTAGAGAAGGCCGAGGTTGAAATGGGCCTCATCAAGGTACTGGTCGAGCTCCAGGGCCCGACGGTAGGCGGCCTCGGCAGCGGGGTAATCCTTTGTCGCCCGCAGGGCATTGGCCAGCAGGAGCTGGGCGGGACCACTGGTCGGACGCAGCTGGCTCAAGGTTCGCAGTACCTGCAGGGCGTCTGGCCCGAAGCCGCGCTCCAGAAGGAGTCTGCCGTAGGGCTCGAGGGCATCAGCCAGCGTCGGGTGCAGGCGAGCCGCCCGTTCGAAGGCGAAGAGGGCCTCCTGGGCTTCCCCCTGGGCCTGCAACACGAGGCCGCGCTCGACGTGGAGCAACGCATTGCCCGGTTCAAGGGCGAGGGCGTTGTCGACGGCGAACCGGGCGGTGTCCAGCCGACCCTGGGCCCGAAAGACCTGGGCCATGACGAGCATCGCGGGCACGTTGCGCTCGTCTTTCTGGACAGCCTCCCGGGCCTCGCGCTCGGCGGTCACGAGGTCGCGCCCGGCAAGAGCACGCATCGACGACGCCAGGTGGGGACCGGCGGCGTCGCCATGCTGTCGCAAGGCGTCATCAATGAGGCGCTGGGCATCAGCGTCACGCCCGGTGCCAGCCAGCAACACGGCAAGGTTCGTCAGGGCTGGACCGTAGTCGGGGCGCACCTTCAAGGCTTGCCGATAGTGCTGCTCGGCAGCACTGCGGTCACCGGCAGCCTCGGCCGCGGCCCCGGCGTTGAACCATGCAGCGTAGAAGCCGGGGGAGTTGGTCGCCGCCGACACGAACTTGTTCATGGCGCCGCGGGGATCCCGCCTCACCATCCCCGCCGCATCGACGAAGGCCGTATAGGCGGCTGTGTCCTTGCGCGGCAGCCAGTTCTCGTCGTCGATGCCGTCACCGGTGCGATCACCCGACTTTGGGGCTGGTGGCGCCACCGCAGCCATTGGCGGTGCGACTCCGGGGGCTCCCCCGGGCGCAGGCGGCGGCACTGGCGACGCCGCTGCCGCCGGCTCCATTGCGGCAGGACCATCAGCAGGAGTGTCCCGGCCCGGGGGCACGGGCTCAGGGGTTGATGCGCACGAAACCGACAGGCTCGTGACGACCGCCAGCAGGGCACCGCGTGTGACCATGCTCATTTGGCACCTCCCGTCGCCTGCAACTCAGCGGGACCAGGCCCAATGGCCTTCAATTCGGGGGCACCACCGTCGGGCAGCAGGACGAACAGACCGCTGGAGGCCCCGGGCTCAGCCTTCGGCGCCAGGGGTTGCTTGTCGACAGGCCAGGTCTCGGGATTCAGCAGGTTCAAGGCTTCCTGGGTCTTTCGGGTCCACGCATTGGTGAGCTTGAACTCATTGGCCTTGTCAAACGCGACCTTGTAGTTGGCGATGGCCTTCTGGGAGACGTTGAAGGCATTGTCCTCGACGGCATTGGCGTACTCGTCGCAGCCGAGGTCACCGAATTCGCGTTTGATATCTTCCGGACACGGCGACTTCAGCACGACCCGCTGCATGTTGTCGTAGAGGGAACCGATGCGATACAGCGCCGCCAACGACCATTCGCCAACCTTGTAGGTGGTGATGATGCGCTTGTAGGTTTCCTCGACGGACGTCAGCTTGGCCGACTTGGCTTCCAGTTCCTTGATTTGCGATTTGGACGTCTTGCTGACGATCTTCATCTTCTCGTAAACGCTGAAGTCATCCTCGGCGAGGGCGAAGGCGGCCCGGGCTGCGAACGGTGCGGCAGCGGCGTTGCCCTGCCCCCGGGCGACGGCGTCTTTGTAGGCGGCAACGGACGTCTTTTTCGCGGCAGGATTCTTGGCGGTCTGGGCCGCGGCGATGTCGCCAAGACGGGCGTAGGCTTCGACGACCTTGGGCGTTTGGGCCTGCACCGAACCATACCGCGAAATGAAGCGCTTCAAGACCGCGGCCTCGGCATCATCATTGCCGCGTCGCTTGTGCACCAGGCTGGCCCGGAAAAACACCCCGGGAGCGTCTTCCTTGGCGGGAAAGAGCGTTGCGTAGCGCTCAAACTCGGCGGCGGCCTCGGCGTACTTCTGCTGACCCTCAAGGGCCAACGCGGCGTTGATTTGGGCATCGGGGCGACGCTCGGAGGCCGGGTACTTCTTGACGAGGGCCAGGTAGGTGCTGACTGCCTTGTCGAAGTTGAAGGCCTGCTCGTTCTTGTTCGCCACGCGGAACATGGCCTCGGGTGCATACTCCGACGTCGGGTATTCGCCGAACAGCCGCTCGTAGAGAGTGGCCGCCTTCAATGGCCGCCGCGCCTTCTCGAAGGAGAGGGCCGCGTTGTACATCATGACGTCGGCGAACTCCCGCTTGGGGTCCTCGGCGAGCAACGCGAGGTATTGTTCGGCGCCGCTCTCGAGCATGACGATGCCGTCGGAGATCTTGCCGTCGTCCATGAGCTTGGCGCCACCCTCGAGGGTTTCCTTGGCAATATTGAAGCGGGCACCACCCTGGATCTTCTGGAAGACATCGACGTCGCCACCGCCAACCTTCTTGGAACTGAAGGCGGCAGCGGTCTCGGCAGCGCCCTTCCAATCCTTGCGCGCCAACAGATCATCAAGGATGAAGTTGGCGGCGAAGCGGGCAGGTTCAGATTCCGGGAATTTGTCGACGACCACACGAAAACGGCGCACGGCTTCGTCGTACTGACCGTAGGCGTAAAAGACCTCGCCGGCGCGGTACCCGAATGCCGGCGCCATCTCGTGTTCTGCCCCGCCAATGAGGAACTTGTCGATGGCCGCGACGTACTTTTGGCGAAGTTCGGGAACGGTCTCTGGCTGCTTCGCTTCGCGAGGCCCCCCTGCCGAGATGACCCGGCGCTCCAGCGTCCCGGCTTCCTGGGCAGCGTCGATGATCTTCTCGTATGAGTAGACGGCGTTCAAGGCGCTGTCGGCCCGGTATTTGACGCCGGCGGTGGAGTCGCGCGTCTTCTCGTACTGGCGAACCGCTTCTTCAAAGCGAAGCGAATAGTAGAAGGTCTCCGCCAGATAGTAGCCGAGTTCGTAGGCATTCTTGTCGTGGGGGTAGCGAGACAGGTACTCTTCGTACGTCGTCGACGCCAGCTTGAAGTACTGTACGCCCAGTTCGGCGCGATTGGCATTGAAATAGCTGGTCGCCTGCTGGTGGTAGTAGAGGGCGGCACTGTAGAGGTTGGTCCGGCCGAAATCCTCGGCGGCTTTCAGGGCGTCGGCGTCGTTGGCAAAGCGCTTCGCCCAGGGCGTCCCGCGGGCATAGGTCTTGACGAGGACCTCGCGGGCCTCGGCGGCCTTGTCAAACTGGCGCTCGCGCACCCAGCACTGGACGATTTGGTCCTGGAGCTTCGGTGCATCGCGATGCAACGGATCGAGGCTCAGGGCCCGTTGGAGAGCCACCACGGCCTGAGCATGCTTCGACTGGCGAAAGAGGTTGTCGCCGAGCTTGGCCAGGACGTCCCGCTCGTACACCCGCGGAGCCGTGACCCCACGCTTGAAGTAGTCGATGGCGAAGCCGACGTAGTCGACCTCGACGAAGGCGTTGGGGTCGTCGACGCTCTCGCCGTTGATGAGCTTCTTGTAGGCGGCGCCACGATCCCAGTTGTCGTCGCCGAAGCTGATGGCGACATACTGGATCGCCTCCTCTTCGAGGACTGAGCCGCCCTCGCCGGCTTCGGTCTTCTTCGCATAGGAGTAGTCGAGCAGTTCGAAGAACCGCTGGACCGAATCGTCAAAACGATTCACCAGGTAAAACGTCCAGGCCAGCTTATACAGGGCCTTGTCATAAAAGTCGGAGTCCTTGATGGGGACAACGCTTTCGAAAGCGGCGATGGCGCCGGGCCAGTCCTCGTCGTCGAAGGCCTGGTCGCCGATGCGGAACCAGACTTCAGCAAAGAAGCGGGATTTGGGGAAGCGGTCCACGAGGGACCGCCAGGCGACGACCCCGGGGACCACGTCGCCCTGCTGACGAAGCGTGTACCCCAGCAGGTAGTAGGCGCCGTCCAACAGGCGGTATTCCGGGAAATCGTTGATGAGCCGCTGGTACAGGGCGATTGAGGAATCGAATCGCTTGCTGGGTTCAACGGGCTGGTCGCCGTTGCTGCCTTCGGTCTTCCAACGCTGATAGGCGACCCGATACTCCCCGAGGGAGACCTGGTACTCGTCGTCGACGCGCTCATAGTAGAGTTCGGCGAGGCGGAAGATCGCATCGGGGAGAAACTCCCGATCCTGGGGATGGGTCTCAACGAACCGCTCAAACGCCTGAATGGCGTCCAGGCGACGACGCCGTTCCATGGCCCCGATGGGTTCGAGTTGCTTCTTGTAGCTGACTTCGATCTTGGATCGGCGCTCTTTGTATTTTCGTTCGGCCAGTTCCCGCAGCTGCTCCTTCAAATCGCGGGCGTGCTCGTCGAACACCCGCACGGCGTCGAAATAGGCTTCGGCGCGGGCGGCCTCGCTTTCGTCGCTCATCTGGGCTGATGGAACCAGGGCTGGGACCACGACTGGAGGCGCCGGTTCGACGTCGCCGACGTCGCCAACATCGGGACGGTCTTCAGCCTGGGGGGCAGTCGGATTGACGCCCTGGGCCCGAACGTCCCGAGCACCGCCAACGACGAGGGCAGCCCCCACCAACAACGCCGTCGTCTTCATGGCAACTCATCCCGCGTGAGGTCCGCATAGGCCTGCGTCAAGTCGGTGAGTTCGAGAGCGCGAGCGCGCTGGAGCCCGTTGATCTGATCGGTTTCGGTTTGTTTGCGCGCAAACGCCGTGTCGATGATGCCGACGTCGGCCCGCAAAACGATGTGGGCGACGTCGCGACGGACTCTCTCGAGGGCCACACCGGTGGCCGCCGATCGCAAGTCGGCGGCGTGGGCATCGACGCCATTGAGGGCCGCCCGGTAGCCGGTCAGGGCTTCTCGTTCGGCGGCAATGATGGCGAGCGCACCAGTGATCCGCTCGTCGACAGCGACGTCAAGCCGGTCTCGAAATGCCTCGTTGCGAGCGGCGAGGGCGCCGACGCGTTCGTGAATGGCATCGATTCGAGCGGAAACAGCTGCAGAGGCCGGGTCCCGAGCTTGCTGCAGCAGCGCGTGCTCGGCGTCTGCCAGCGCTTGCCAGCGCGACCGAAGGGCCTCGTCGCCGGATCCACGCCCCCCTGACGTCATGACCAGCTTGCGCAGGCTCTCTGCCAGCCCCTTGAGTTCGCCGATGCGAACATCGTTGGCTGCGGCTTCCTGGGCCACTTGACGGGCGTCGCCGCGAGCGAGCTCTCGCTGGGCTGGGGACGACAGGTCACGTTCCGCCAGCCAGCCCGTCGCCACGGCCCCGGCCCGCAGGCGAGCGTTGAGCAACTCCAGCTCGTGCAACGACCGCTCAACAGTCTCGATGCCCTCGCGGTAGGTGCGCCGGCGTGCCTCGACGGCTTCGGCGGTTTGGGGGAGGGACTGCAAGCGCCGCTCAACCTCCGTCCGCTCAGCCGCGATGACCTTGAGTTGGTCTTGCTGGTCGGGCGAAGGGCGCGCCAGGCTGCGCTCCAATCGCAACGCTCGGGCCCGAACCCCTGCTGCAGCGTTCGCAATTGATTGGGAGTTGCCAACGGCGGGCTGCAGGGCGCCAAAGACCTCGGCGCGGGATCGGTTCGTTGATGCCAGCATGCTTTCCAGCTGCTCCAGGAGCTTCTCGGCCTCATCGACCTCGGCCCGGGTCTTCTTGAGTTCCTTGAAGACCTGCAAGGAGCGGGCGACGTCGGGGTTCCGGGCGGTTCGGCGCGCGGCCACGGCGGGCAGCGGGGATTCGAGAGCTGCCCGCGGGTCTTGCTCAAGAGCGAGAATGTCTCGCAGGATTTGCTCGCGCACGGTCTCGTCGTTGGCGAGGCGTTCAAGCTCGCGATCGGCCGCTTTGTAGCGGGAGACGACGTCGGCAAATCTCGCTTCAGCGTCGTCGAAAGCGCGCAACTGGAGAACCAGACTGCCCGCCAGCAGGTCGATGTCGACGGTTCGTTCCCCATTGGGCTCCAGGGACCGAAGGTCATCAAGCTGGCGGAGGGCTTTGCGGTACTCAATCCCGGCTTTCTCGCGACGGGTCGCATCGCTGAGACCATCGCCCTCAACAGCGCGCAACGCCAGCTGACCTCGTCGAACGTACGTCAACGACACCTCGTACAGCATGCTGCCGAGGTGGCGGGAGTCGAGTCCGATTTCCTGGTAGGCATCAATGCTGTCGTCGAGACGGTCGAGTTCGTACAGCAGCCGGGCCCGCGCCAACTGGAGGTACTCGAGCACGTCATCATCAATGGGCGCCACCGCGCGCTGTTTGAGGCCGTCGTCGACGACACCCAAGGCCTCGGCGACCTTGCCCTGGCGGGTCAGGATGGCGGTACGCAGGTAACGAGCCCGAAGGTCAAACGCTTCGCCGGTGGGAATCAGGGCGAGTTCCTGCAAGGCTCCGTCGTCGCGACCGGCACGAAAGAGGCTCCGTGCCCGCAGATACCGGACCTGGCCCGGCACCCGTTGGCCGGCCACGGATTGATACTCACCATAATACCGGTCGACGTCGTCGAAGCGTCCGTCGTTTGACGCAATGGCCATCAGGCGAATGATGGCGTCGTCGTGAAATGCGTGCGCCTTCAGGCGAAGCAAACGCTCGAAATAGACGCGCGCGGCGCCGACGTTGCCCAACTCGTACAGACTGTCGGCCAGAAAGAACAAGGACTCCGCGTATTCGGCGGTGCCCTCGAGCTTCGTGACATCTTCGCCGACCCTTGGTTCAACGGCGCCAAACAGCGCCATCGAGGCCCGGGTGTATTCCCGGTTCAAATGGTAGATCGCGCCCCAGGTGGCCCGCTCATCGCGATCGCCGATGGAGAACAGTTCGGGAATCTCCCTGTTGGCAGATTCAACGCGGGTGAGTTCTCCTTCGACCGTCGCCAACTCGCGCTCCAGGCGCTCCGCCTCGACCGCTGGCTGGGCCGCGGCAGAGAATCCCCCCAAGAGCATCGCTATCCCAAGAGCGCTGCGACGGCACTTCACTTCGCTTTGCCCCCGGTCGTCGCCGACTTCTTCGGCGTGTCGACCTGCACGTTCTTGTCAAACCGGATGCGGGGGCGCTCGGTCATTTCCGTTGTGAAACCGCCCTGCTCGAACGCAATCACATCAATGGTGACGAGCTTGCCGGCCTCGGCGGTGAAGGTCATCGCATCCTTCAGCTTCCATTGGTAACCGGAGAGGTATTGAAAGGCCCCCGTCCCGTTGCCCTTGTATTTCAGCTCAACCGTCAAGGTGTGGGCGCCGTCGACAATGTTGCCGTCCCACAGGGGGTATTCTTTCTTGGGGGTCAGCTTGAGGCCGCTGTCGTCGACCTCCTGCCAGAGGGGCGTGCCATCCAGGAAGTAATCAACCTCGACCAGCAGGAAATTTCCGCCCATCTGGTTCTTGTGGGTGATGACGATGCGGGAACCGGCAGCGCTGCCGCCCTGGACCTGCTCAGTGAGCAGCGTCAGCTTCGCTTTGCTCCGGAAGATCTGCTCTTTCAATTCGGCAACCGAACCCTCGAGCTGCTTCATGCGCAGCGCGTACTCTTCATCAGCCGTTGCCACCGGCACTGCGGTCGGCGGCGTGGCCACCGGAGCTTCGGCAGGGATGGCCGCAACTGGAGGCGCAGCCGGAACAGCCGCAGCCGCCGGTGGCTCGACAGCTGGTGCCGCGGTCGCTGCAGGGGGCGGTGGAGCGACAGCCTGGGCGTGACCGGGCACCGCGGCGATCGAAACAGCAGCCAGAAGCATTGAACAGAGAATGCGCGTCACAAGGACCTCGATCAGCCAATGGGGCGGCGTGGGGGAACGGAAGGCGTCGATGAAGCTCCGGCTTCGGACCCCTTGCGCAGCTCTTGGAGCACCAGCTTGGCAACCATCTTCAGGGTGTCGAAGACGCCCACGCCGGTGGTGGCGGTTGCTTCGAAGTCGGGGACGCCACGCGGGTTCAGGGCTCGCCGCAGTTCGTCGACGCTGGCGGAGTTCGGGAGATCCCGCTTGTTGTACTGGACAACATAGGGAATCCGGTCGAGGTCATAGCCCTGCTCGGCGAGGTTGATGCGGAGGTTCTCGATGGACTCGAGGTTCGCTTCCATGCGCTCAATCTGGCTGTCGGCCACGAAGACGACGCCGTCGACGCCCTTCAGGATGAGCTTGCGTGACGCGTCGTAGAAGACCTGGCCTGGCACAGTATACAAGTGGAAGCGCGTCTTGAAGCCGCGAATCTCCCCCAGTGAAAGTGGCAGGAAGTCGAAGAACAACGTGCGCTCGGTCTCAGTCGCGAGCGAAATCATCTTCCCCTTCGCATCCGGGGAGGTCTTATTGTACACATATTGGAGATTGGTGGTCTTGCCACACAGGCCTGGCCCATAGTACACAATCTTACAATTGATTTCGCGGGAAGAGTAGTTGATGAAGCTCATGTTTCCTGCCGAAAAAAGATATCACAAGAAGGTGGGACCGACGCCATCATGTCGAGAAGAGTGAGTCGATGTCGTCGTCGGAAATTTCAGCAAATGGCGACGCTCCAGGCAGCTCAGCCTTCTGCGTGATGATGATGAAGATCTGGTTCAGTTCCTCTGACGCCTTGCGGACGCGGAGGCGAACGAGGCCAAGGCTCGACCGTTGGTCAAAGATGACCACCAGGATGACCCGCTGGCCGATGATCGAGATGTGCAGGTTGTCCCGTTCCCCCTCGTGGAAGATCTGGGAGAACTCCTTCTCGTTGATCAGCTTTGCGATCCCGCCAGTGGCGGCGATGTTGCCAGCGGTCAGGCTGGCGAGGCTGGTCGTGTCGAGGTGGGCGGTCTCACCAGCCGAAGCGATGAGCTGACCGTTCTTGTCGACGAGAAAAACGACCTTGGCGTTGGCTTCGCGAACGAGCCGATCGCAGACTCGTTTGATCTGCTCGTACTCCGCCTCGTACATGACCGTCTGCGTGCTCATGAACTCACCCTGCTGCCACGTGGCAGCCAACCAAAGGGACATCGCCCCCGCAGGCCGACGTCAAAGACCGACGGTCGATACCACATTTTCCGGTGGAACCACAAAAGCACGTGACCTTCCGGGCGCCGCGGTCGGACGCCGCGTGCCTCTGGCCGCAGCCAGACGTGCCAGGTGTCACGGCTCGACGGACCGACCTCGACTTCGGCTAGTCTGCCCCCGCCATGACGAAGCGTGCCCTTATCGCCGAGCCCGACCAGGAAGAAGCCCTTCGCCAGGCTGCCATCCTCAAGGATGACGGCTTCGAGACCCTGGTTTTCACCGGCAGCGACCTCGTCGCGGCCATCGAACAGACGCCGCCTGACGTCCTCGTGTTGCGCCATGAAAGACCGGGCGGTCAGACCGGCCTGGCGATGGTCCCCCGGATCATGGCGGTGGCGCCGTCGGTGTCGATCATTCTGACGACGAGCGATCTCACCCCCGACGCCATCGAGAAGAACAAGAAGCAGAAGGTGCACGCCGACTGGTACCTGCGCCTGCCGGCCGATCGCGGTGAGTTCGTGGGGGCCGCCCGCGCGATCCCCGATCGAAGCGTTGCCAATGTGCCGCCCGCGATGTCAGAGGCCGACGCCGCCAAAGCCCGGGATCCATCCCGGCCGCCGCCGCTGCCGCCGGCGGGGCTGCGGGCTCTTGGGCAACTGCCCAGAGTGACCCCGCGTGGCACCGGCGACGCCGTGCTCACTGCCGAGGATCTGACCTTCGTCGAGAAGGTGTTCTCGTCCATCCAGCACGTCGATGCCGACGCACCCATCAACGAACCACCCCCTTCCGCCATCGGCGACACCCCCGATCGGAAGTTGGCCCTGCTGCGCACCAAGCTCAAGGAGCGGGAGCGGGACCTCGCCAAGCTCTCCCGACTGTGGCGCGCCCGCGAAGAGGACCTTCGCCAACAGGAAGCGCGGGTCCAGCAGAAGGACATCGAGATCGAAGGGCTCCGGCTGCGCATTGGCGAGCTGACGGCGGACCTCGAGGCCGCCAACGCGACGCTCCTCGACAAAGAAGCTGAGTGGGGACGCCAGATCGGCGAGACCTACGAGCAGCACTCCCTCAATGAAGCGGAGCTGATTCAGACCGTTGCCGGCAAGGAAGCCGAGCTCAACCGTCAGAAAACCGCCCTGCGAAAGCTCGAGGACCAGCTCGCCTCGGAGCGCAAGGACTTCACCGGCCGCATCCTCGAGTGGGAGAAGGCCTACGCCGACTTTGAACAACACCACTGGAAAGTGGTCATGTCCTCCGTCGAGGAGGTCGAGCGTCTCGAGAAGCAGATCCTGCTCCGTGAACGGGACCGCGGCGAAGTCCGCGCCACCCTCCGCGACCGCGAAAACACCATTGCCGTGTTGCAGGCGAAGAACGTCGGCCTGCAAACGACCATCTTTGAATCGGAGTGCGCCGCCGCCCTCAAGGAGGAGCGGTCCGTCGTCGCCGTCCAGAGCGCCATGGCGCTGGAGCGTCGTCGTCGTCGCGAGGCCGAGAGTGAGCTCGTCGACCTCCGTGAGCAGCTCCTCTTCGTCGAGGAGGACCTCCGCAAGCACCAGCGGGTGCTGACGTGGACCGAGACCTCTCGCCGCACCCAGTTGGCCGAGATGGCGACGGTCATCCGTGCGGGTGACGCCGAGCGCCGTCGACTGACGGATGAGCGGCATCATTATCGGGCCCATGCCGATGCCCTGGAGGCCGCCCTCTCGACGGCCACGGCCCTGGGCGAGTCGGTCGCAGCAACGCTCTTTGCGCTGGATGACAAGAAGAGCCTGATCGCTCGCGAGCAAACGAAGGTGCGGGACCGCGCCATCGACGAGCTTCGCGACGACAAGCAGCGGCTCGAAGACAGCGTCACCGACCTCACGGCCCGCCTGGGCCAGGAGGAGATGGATCACGCTGCCGAGAACGCCCGGGCCGATGAGCTCGAGCGGGATCTCGCCGACACCCGCGAGCGCCTGGCGAGCACCGAGACCCGCCTGCAGGGTTCCCTCGACGGCATGACGGGCGAGCGCGACCGTTTGACGGACCGCTTGTCGACGACCGAGCAGCAGCTGTCGACCACCCGCGAGGACCTGTCGGGCGAGAAACACTCGCGCCAGCAGCGTGAACTCGAGATCGCCAATGTCCTTGAGCGCAAGGAGATGGAACTCAGCGACCGGTCGTCGCGCATCACGGACCTCGAACGGGGCCTGGCGGATGCCAAGGAAGACCTCGGCAACCTGCGCAAGACCGTCTCGACCCGCGACGAGCGCATCACCGAGTTGCTCAACCGCGTTCGCGACGCTGACGAGAAGCAGGTCCAGCTCGAGGGCCAGAACTACCGGCTCGACGCCGCCAACAACGACAAAGAGGCGAACCTCATCGCTCGCGATGAGCGGATCGCGGCGCTGTCCGAGAAGCTGGGCCAGCGCGAAGACCGTCTGGAGGTCGTCGACGGTGAGTTGAAGAAGGCGTTGTCGACGATTCTCGACCGCCAGGGTCATATCGAGCGCCAGGACGCGAATCTCGAGGAACTGCGCCGCCACATCGCGACGGCCAAAGAGGAGACCGCGGCGACCCGCGCCGAACTCCAAAGCCGCTCCAACGAGCTGTTTGAGACCGAGCGGAAGGCTTCGACGCTGTCGGCGGAGTTGCAGAACTCCCGGGCCGACGTCACCGCCGGCGCCGCCGTCGTTGAGCAGCTGCAAGCCCAGCTGGCCACCGTCGATGCCCGCGCCGGCGAACTGCGCGGCACCCTCGAGGAGACCGACGCGAAGCTGCGCGCCACCCTGGTGGACCTCGAGGCAGCCGGCCAGCGCTCTGATCAGATGCGTGCGGAGCTGTCCGACGCCCGTGAGCAGATCGCCAAACGCGACAGCGACCTCGCTGAGAAGTCGCGGTTCGTCGCCGACATCGAGCGCGCCCGTGACCATCTGCAGACCACCCTCACGTCCACCCGCCAGATGCTCGAGCAACAGGTTGCCGGTCTCGAGGGCGACAAGGCCGAGGTTGAAGAGCAACTGGCGCTGCAGGCGAGCGAGAACGGTGCCTTGTCAGCGAGCTTGAGCGACGCCTCGAGCCGCATCGAAGAGCTCCAGACCCGCGTGCGCTCCCTTGAAACGACGATGGGGGAACGCGAGGGGCGCATCGCGGCCCAGGAGCAAATCCTCGAGAAGGCCAGCCAGACCACCGACGAGCAACGCAGCAACCTCGCCGAGCGCGAGGCCGAACTGGCAGAATTGCGCCAGGCCCACGACGACGCCAAGAGCGCCATCGAGGAACGTGCCCGCTGGCTGGCCATTCGCGACGCCAGCATCACCGAGCTGAAGGCCGCGCTCGACGCTGAGCGCGCCGCCCGTACTGATGACGGGGCCCGAAGCCAGACGCTGGCGGCCCAGGCCGCCGAGGCCAGCAAACGTGCCGAGCAGCTTGCTGCCGACGTCGCTGCCCGCGACAAGAAGCTGGCAGACCAGCACACGACAGGGACCCAGACCCTCGCTGTGGAGCGGGAAAAGGCCAGCCAGGCAGCAGCCGAGGTCGAGAAGCTCCGGGCCCAACTGACCCAGAAGGAGAACGCCCTGCTGACGGCGGGGGCGGCAGCCGCCCAGCTCGCCGAAGCGCAGAAGAGCGAAGCCCACGTGCGCGCCGAGTACCAGAAGCTCCGGGGACAGGCCGAGAAGATCCTCGCCGACAACAAGCAGGTCAAAGCCACCCTCGAGAAAGCCGACGCCGACAAGAAGGCGGTGTCGACGGAGGCCGACAAGCTGCGCGCCGAACTGGCGGAGCTTCGTGCTCAGGCGACGTCGGGGGCATCCCAGGCCCAGCAAGCCAAGGCCGACGCCGAAGCGAGAGCCAAGGAGTTGGCCGACGCCAAAGCCATCGCCACCCGGGCCCAGCAGCAGATCCAGCTCGCCATGAAGGCCAAGGCCGACGCCGAAGCCGAAGCCGAAGCTGCCCGCCAGAAAGCCGCCCGCGACATCGCGGCAGCCAACGAGGCCCAGCAGGTCGAAGTGAACCGCCTCAACAAGGAGGTTCTTGAGGCCCGCAAGGCGCAGCGGGACGCCCAGGCCCAGGCCCAGCAGGCCAAGGCCGAGTCGGAGCAGGTCAAAAAGACCGCGGCCCAGCGGCTGGCGGCCCAGCGGACGTCAACGGCGCCAGGGCCCGCAGCGGCCGGCTCCGTCCCGCCGTCGACGGTGCCGCCACGAGCAGCGGCGCCATCGGCCGTGCCCGGGGCTGCCGGACAGCCCGCCCCCCGTCCAGCAGCCCAGGGAGCGCCCAAGCCCGGTCTTGCACCGCCCCAAGGCGCCACCGGCGAGGGCGACCCGTTCGACTCACCGACGGTGATGGTTGCCGCCCCAGGGGCGCCCGCCGACCCCTTCGACCCCCAGTCGACAGTGATGGTCGCCAAGCCGACCATTCCATCGATGGCTCGCGGGCCAGACAAAGGCTGAACTCAAACACTTGGCGCCTCGCCAAGTGTTTGAAGAATCACGATTCTTCGGGCCCGAACGGCCCGAAGGCAAACACAAGGCGCCTCGCCAAGTGTTTGAAGAATCACGATTCTTCGGGCCCGAAGGGCCCGAATACCAACACCAGGCGCCTCGCCAACTGCTTGAAGAATCATGATTCTTCGGGCCCGAATTCTCCGTCTCCAGGCACAACGTCCTGCCTTGCAGATGGCGGAAGCAGGGCGCGGTCCTTCGCTGCCGCTCCAACCTGTCGAAAAGACTGAGGAATCGAGAGGAATCGAGCCTCGAAGAGAAACCCGCTTTGGCGGATGGGCGGAGAAACCCCCGCCATGGGCTCATCGCCAGCTTGCGCGCTCAGCGGTCGATGCTGAACGTGATGCTGCCGGGGGTGGAAGCCTCGGTCTCGGTGCTGGCCAGGCCGTCGAGGGAGAACGACAACCCGAGCACCCCGTCCAACGTGCCGTCGGTGCGGTTGAACTCCAGGACCAGCTCCTCGTCACAGGCGCCGGGGCCGCAGCCTTCGAAGGCGTCGATGCCCACGCGAGCGGTGCCCTGGGCCTGGGTGTCGACGATGTCTGTCCCCTGGGTCTCACCCGTGGTCTGAGACGTCAGCGAGAAGGTCAAGCTGCCTTCAGCGTCGTTGTCGAGCACCACCGAAAGCCCGATCTGCCCACTGCCAGACGCGACGACGGCATCGACGTCGACGGTGGCAACGGCTGTGAAGCTGGCGGAGGGGTTGTCGGCATCCAGGGTGATGCGAACGTCCTCACTGACCCCGGAGAGGTCGGCCACGGGCCCCGTGGCCACCGAGCCGACGACGCCGACGACGAACATGGTGCCAACGGCGGCTGAGCGAATGAAGTGCATGGGGGGACTGTAGCCGATGGTGGCCTGAAGCGCTTTGGCCACGTGACCGGGGTCGCAGAACCGCGTGGGCTCAGGAAAGGAAGCCGCGCAGCTCCGCATGGGGCCGCGGGATCACCTCGACAGCGATCAACCGGTCAGCGCGGACGCAGGCCCGCACGGCGTCGACGGCGGCCTGGATGTCGGCGAGGTCCCCCGCCAGGGTGAACCAGCCCTTGCCACCCACCCCGAGGGCCAGCCGCATCTTCAAGACGCTGACGTCGACGGCTTTGAGGGCGGCGTCGGCGGCGAGGACGGCGGCGGCGACGGTGGCGGTCTCGACGATGGCGATGGCCTCGCCGGCTTCGGGGACGATGGCGCAGTCGATGGCGGGCAGCAGGGCCACATGGGCCCCGGGCAAAAAGAGCTCGTCGATGACATCGCTGCCGGCGACGCTGCGGGCCTCCTCGATGCTCTCGAGGGTCGCCTCGACGCCGCCGCCAAAGATGAGCAGAAACTTGCCCGGCGACACCGCCCGCGCGGTCTTGACGACGACGGGAGCCTTCTTGATGACGGCGTCGGCCACCACGAAGCCACGGGCAATCGAGCCAGTCTCGATGACCGCCAGGGCCTGCAGGGACGAGGTCGACGACGTCATTGGATCAGGCGCGGCCCACGCGGGCGCTGGTGGCGTGCTTGCGCTCGTAGGCCATGGCGCAGCGTTCGACGACCTTGACGGCTTCGTCGAGGCCGAGGGGGGCCGCGACGCGGACCTCTTTCTCCTCGAGCGCCTTGTAGTCGCCGAAGAAGCGCATGATCTCGTTCATGCGAAAGGGCAGCAGGTCGTCGAGAGAACGGACCACCTCGAAGGCGGGATCCCCCACCATCACGGCGATGATCTTGTCGTCGGTCTCGCCGCCGTCGACCATGGGCATGACGCCGACGACGCGGGCGGAGACGATGCAGCCGGACTGGATCTCCTCCTGGGCGAGCACGAGGATGTCGAGGGCGTCGCCGTCGTCGTCGATGGTCTGGGGAATGAAGCCGTAGTTGGCCGGGTAGTGCAGGGCGCCGTACAGCACGCGGCTGGCGCGCAGCAGGCCCGTGACCTTGTCGACCTCGTATTTGACGCGGCCACCCTTGGGGATCTCGATGTAGGCGTCGACAACACGTGGTGCGCCGGGCCCGGCAGAGAGGTCGTGGATGGGGTTCATGTCGGCGGAGCGTGCCTGATGGGCGGCCTGTTCAGCAAGAGCCTTGACCACCCGGGCCAGTCGCCGCCGTTACGGCCGGGGCAGCGGGGGAGAAGCACCCTGGCCGGTGCTGCCAAAGCCGGCGCCGCCGCGGACGGTCTCGTCGAGGGTCGCCACGACGACCATGGACACCGCAGCCACCGGCGCCACCACCAACTGGGCGATGCGCCAGCCCCGCTCGACGACGACGGCCTCGGTTCCCAGGTTGATGAGGAGGACTTTGATCTCGCCCCGGTAGTCGGCGTCGATGGTGCCGGGGCTGTTCAAGCACGTCAGGCCGTGGCGCAGGGCCAGCCCCGAGCGGGGGCGAATCTGGCCCTCGAACCCTGCAGGGAGCGCCAGGGCGATGCCGGTGGGCACCAAGGCTCGCCCGAACGGCACCAACGTCAACGGGGCCACCAGCGCGGCCACCAGGTCGAGACCCGCAGCCCCCGCTGTGTGGGAACGTGGCGTCAACAAGGCCTGGGCGTCGACGTCGCCCGCTGCGGCTGCGGGATCGACGAAGGTGAAGGGCACCGTGATCATGATGGCGGATTACAGGCGGGTGACGTCGACGTCGACCCGGTTGCCCTTCCACATGCCGGTGGCGCCGCAATGGGGACAGAAGAAGCCGTCGGTCTTTTGGTCGAGGACATCGACGGGCACCGCCTTGTTGCAGGCGGCGCACACCACCTCGGCCATCCGACGCCGGGTCAGGCGCCAGGCGATGAACGCCAGCAAGGCCGCGAGGACCCCGGTGGCGGGGAGCAGAATCCACAGACCGCCAACACTCAACCACGAGAAGCGAAACGGGGCTTCACCGGGGACGGGATAGGGCGTCTCGAGCTTCTCGGCGTCGGCAGAAGACGGCGACGACAGGCGGGCGACGGGCGTGCTCCCGCTGCCGTCGTGGGCGAAGCCCCAAGCAGCGCCGGTGCCACCGATGGCGGCCACCGGGGCAATCTCCAGACGCTGGGGCGCGTTCAGGGTGCCGAAGCCGTGGTCGCAGACGCCGACCCGGCCGACGCCAAACGCCCCGACGTGCCGGGCATCGACGAGGGTGGTGGCCCCGGTGTCGAGGTCGGTCACGGCGAAGGCGTCGATGGGGCTGCTGCCGGGAGCGAGCTCGAACGCGAGGCGCTGGGTGAGCCACGTGCCACAGTCGCGGCGGTCGCGGGCCTCGACGGGCTCCAGCCACATCGCCGTCAGCTGGGGTGGCGTCGACGACGGTGCGGCTGCCGACGCCGACAACGCCGCCGACAGCACGTCCCGGGGTTGGGACTCGGATCGGCGCATGATCCCGAGGTCGAAGGTGCCGTCGCCGGTGGCCCGCACCCGAACCAGGCGCGATGCGCCGCCGGTGCCGCGTTCGTCGGCGTCGATGGCGAAGGGAACGTCGGCGGGCGCGAGCTTGCCGTCGGTGGCCGTGAAGCCATCGATGCGGGTTTCGCCATGCAGCCAGGCGGCATGGGTGCCGTTGCCGACGACGGCGGGCCCCCGGACCTTGGGGCCGAGGAAGCGCGACGACGCACAGCCACACAGCAGGGCATTGGGCTTCTTGACCTTGACGGTGTCGACGGCGCCCACGGTCTCCACTGCGCCAGGCTCCCCGGCGGGGCTGGTGGGCGGCGGCGGTGGCGGTGGCGCGAGGTCGGCGCGGGCGGGAGCGCTGACGACGACGGCGAAGAAGGCGGAGACGGCGACGGCGAGGGCAAGACTGGGATTTGACATGCGGCCTCCCGGCCCTGGCTGGCGGAGGCCCGGGCGCCTCACAGGGGAATGGCTGAGGCGAGGTGGATGTCACCCCGCTTCTCGACGTCGACACGGCAGGGCGCCCCGCAGGCCGGGCAGAAGATCTCGGTGCTCTCACCGACGACAAACGGCATCGACACCCGGCAGGCCGGACAGGCGACCTCGACGACCACCTGTTTCCGCCGCATGACGAAGAAGATGATCACGGCGACAAGGGCACAGAAGATGAAGCCGACGAAGCCGAAGACCGGGATGAAGATGGCGAAGTACTGGTCACGCATCTTGCGCTGAAACGGCGTCAGGATCTCCTCGGCTGCCACGACGGGGCCGGTGGCGGCGAGCACCCCATCGCCGACGAGGATGTCGGGCTCGGGAATGACCGGTTCCAGCACCTTCGCCTTAACCTTGCGCAGGCGGACGCCGTCACCAAGGATCAGATTGCCCTGGTTGCAGACGGTCTCGTCCCAGGTTTCGCCGTAGCCGATGCCGCTGGCGAACGCGGCGTTGACCTCGGCGATCAGGGCGGAATCCGTGCCGTCGCAATGGAAGCGCCAGGGCTCTTCGGCCGTCGCTGATGCGGCGGTCAAGAGGACAAGGGCAAGGACGGCGTGGCGCATGGGGATCACTCTAGTGTGGGGAGACACCATCGCCAACGACCAGGTTCCAGCGGTCTTTCCGCCGACGGATTTCGGCGTCCCGTCGACGGATTTCGCCGTCCCGTCGACGGATTTCGGCGTCCTGCCGACGGATTTCGGCGTCCCGTCGACGGATTTCGGCGTCCCGCCGGCGGATTTCGGCGTCCCGCCGCCCGATTTCGGCGTCCCGCCGCCCGATTTCGGCGTCCGCCGGATCCCGGGCCTGACGTTCTCGACGACGTCACCGGCGGCGGCGGTCGACATGTCGGTTTCTTGCCTACATCGCCATTGCCGCCATCGGGACACCCTCGCCAAAGCCCCGGACTCCATGCACCCTCGCGCCGTGACGGATTCCCTGGTTCCCCTGCCTCCCCTGCCCGCGCGCGTCCCCCGGGGGCTGGAGGGTCGGGGCATGCCCCGGCAGCTCGGGCCCGTGTTGCGGCTGCTGGTGGGACGAAGGCTCGACAAGATCGCGGTCGGTGCCGACGACCTCGCCATGGTTCGCGAGCTGGCGACCCGGGGCACCGTGGTGTGGGTCCATCGGTCCCGCAACCCGGTGGACCATCTGGCCCTGTCGACGCTGGTCGCTCGCGAAGGGCTGCCCCGGGTGGCCTTCGTCGGCGGTCTCAATGTGCTCGCCCTGCAGACCCTCCCGGTGGCGCTGTCCCGGCTGCGGAGCGGCGTGACGTCGGCAAAGCGAGAGGAGGCCCTGCTGGAGCGCTGTGTCCAGGCCGGCTTTTCTGCCGAGCTGTTCCTGCGAAGGCCCCTGCACCTGCTGTCGTCGTCGTCGGCCATGCGGACCCGCTTTGTCGAGGCCCTGGTTCGTGTCCAGCGAACGCTGGACCGGCCGATATTTCTGGTGCCCGTGTTTCTGGGCCTGCGCCAGCGCCCCGGAAATTTCGAGCCCAGCGCCGTCGACGCCATCCTCGGCTCCGTCGAGGAGCCGGGACTGATTCGAGCCGTGGGACGCCTCATCGCGGCCGCGGACAGCGCCCGCCTCGAGCTGTCGGAGCCCATCGACCTGCGGGCCTTTGTCGCCGAGAAGGGCGACGCCGCCGACGCCGTCGTCGCCAAGAAGGTCCGCTGGAGCATCATGCACCACCTGGCCCGGGTGGAGCGCGTGGCCCACGGGCCGCCGATGAAGTCACCCGCCCGGCTCCGTGATGAGGTCCTCAAGGACCCGAAGATCAAGGCGGCCCTGACCACGGTCACGGTCCCAAACGGCACCCTCACCGAGGACCAGGCTCGCAAGCGCGCCGAGAAGAACCTCGACGAGATCGCCGCCCGCTTCGACGTCGACGTCACCCGTTTCATCGATCGCGTCTTGCGGGCCATCTGGCGCCGCATCTACGACGCCATCATCGTCGACGACGCCGACCTGGAGCGGGTTCGGCAGGCTGCCCGCAAGGGCCCCCTTGTCCTCGTGCCGAGCCACCGCAGCCACGTCGACTATCTGGTGATGAGCCAGGTCATGATCCAGCACGGCATGCTGCCGCCCCACATCGCGGCCGGCGACAACCTGTCGTTTTTCCCCCTTGGGCCGATTCTCCGTCGGGGCGGCGCGTTCTTCTTGCGCCGTTCCTTCAAGGGTGACGTCGTCTACGGGGCGGTGTTTCGCGCCTACGTCCGTCGGCTCTTCAAGGAGGGGCTGACCCAGGAGTTCTTCATCGAGGGGGGCCGATCGCGGACGGGCAAGACCCTGCCGCCCAAGCTCGGCCTGTTGTCGATGCTCGTCGATGCCTGGCTTGAGAGTCGCGAAGACGACGCCGTCTTTGTGCCCTGCCACATCGCCTACGAGAAGATCGTCGAGGCCACGAGCTATACGAAGGAACTCGGCGGTGCCGCCAAGGAAAAGGAGTCCGCCACTGGCCTCGTCAAAGCGGCTGGTGTGCTGCGGGGCCGCTACGGCAAGGTCTTCGTGACGTTTGACGAGCCCATCTCCCTCAAGGACCACATGGCCCAACGCGGCCTGGGGCGCGACGACGTCGCCAACGCCGGCGACGCCCTCGACGACGTCGTCCGCGCCGCCACCGCCGGCCTCGGCCACCGCATCGTCTACGGCATCAACCGCGCGGCCCTCGTGACGGCGATGTCGGTGGTGTGCGCCAGTCTGTTCGGCTTCCGCAAAAAGGGCCTCGACGAAGCCCAACTCCTGGCCGGGGCCATGCTGCTGTTGGCCCACATCAAACGGGTGGGAGGCCGACGCTTCGAGGCCGGGCTCGGCTTGACCGACGACGACGACAGCGCTCGCGTTGTGTTGCGCGGTGCCCTCGACAAGTTGGTGGGCGACGGTCTCATCCACCGCCAGGCAGCCGACGGCCGGACCCTGTACCGCGTCGACGACAACGCCTGGCTGATCCTCGACGTGCACAAGAACCACGTGCTGCACCACGCAGTCTCTGAGGCCATCGTCGCCAGCGCCCTCGTCGCCGCCGGCGCCACGCCAGGGACGTCGAGGCCCCGCGCCGAGGTGAAGCGCCAGGCTCGCATTTTGTCTCGCGCCTTGAAGTTGGAGTTCATCTTCCAGCCCGGGGTGCCCTTCGACGCCCTCTTCGACCGCGCCATCGACCACGCGGCGGCGTCAGGGTTCATCGTCCTTGGTGGCAACGACCACAGCACCATCGGTGTCCCCGACCAGGGGCTGCCGCGTGCCGCCTTTGGCTTCGCCCGCAACCTGATCGCGGGGTTTGTCGAATGCTACGCCGTCGTCATCGACCGCATCGTCGACATCGTCGGCAGCGATCCGGCCGGCCTTGAAGAGCGCCAGGTGGTGAGCCGCCTCCTCGACGCCGTGCGCGCCGGGGTCCTGGCCGGCGACCTCCACGCCGTCGAAGCGGCGTCGAAGGCGCCGGTGGAGAACGCGGTGGCCTTGGCGGTGGAACTCGGCTTTGTGGTGCGTGACGGCAAAGCCCTGCGCCGGCCGACCACGACGACGACGACGACGACGACGACGACGACAGCCACAGCGCCCCCGTCACCCTCGCTTGAACACGAGCGGCTCGAACTGGTGGCCTTGCTCAAGGCCGCAGCCCGCCGCTGACCCAGAACCGAACCGGAGCCCTCGTGCGCGTCGTCCGAAATCCCCTCATCGACATCCTCCCCGACGTCGCTCATGGCCTGCGCCTCAAGGTGGCGGCCTTTGGCACGGCCGTGAACTGCACGCCGCTGCAGTCGTCGTTGCTCGAGCTGTTCGCGTCGCCGGCGGACCTCGACGAGGTGTGTGCCACGCAGCCCCGCGCCCGGTCGGCTCGCCCATTTCTGGAACAGTGCATCGCCGAGCACCTGCTCGTACCCGTCGACGCCGCTGACCAGGCCGTCTTGCCGGACGCCTGCCGTCCCGACCACACGTTTCTGGGTGCGCCGTCGTTGGCGGCAGCAGCCACCCTCGAAAGTGACCTCACCTTTGCTTTCATCGGCATTCCCTGGGACCGCGACGTCAGCGGTCGGGGCGGGGCCCGCTTTGGTCCGTCGGCCGTCCGGGCTGCGTCGGCGGCATGGCCGTTCGGGCTCGATCCCTTGACCCGTCGCCCTGTCGGCTTCTTCGACGCTGCGATTCAGGAACATGTCCTGGACGGCGTGGCCTTTGCCGACGCCGGCGACGTGCTGTCGATGCCTGGCGACGCCACCGACGTCGTCCGCGCCCGCATGAGCAGCCTAGTGCGGCGCGTCGTCGAGACGGGCGCCATCCCGCTCGTCGTGGGCGGCGATCATAGCATCACCCGACCGGTGCTGTCGGGCGTCATTGATGCGCTGCGTGCCCACGACAATCATGATCCCATTTGCATCGTCCACTTTGACGCCCACACCGACCTTGGCGACGCCAGCACCGACGGCCAGGGCCGCTTGTCCCTGCATCATGGCAACGTCATGAGCGTCATCCTGGAGGAATGCTCGCGGGTGCAGTCCATCGTGCAGATCGGGCTGCGCGGCCTGGGCCGAAGCCACGACGACAACGATCGGGTCACGGCCTTCGGCATGGAACAACTCGACGACGTCGAAGCCATCCTTGAGGCCATCCCCGAAGACGCCGCCTGCTGGTTCTCGGTCGACATCGACGTCGTCGACCCAGCCCATGCACCGTCGACGGGAACCCCGGTCGCCGGTGGCCTGATGCCCCGTGAGCTGTGGAAGCTCATCGACCACATCGCGGGGCAGCGGGTCTGCCTCGGCATGGACGTCGTCGAAGTCGCCGAACCCCTTTCGCCACACGATGGCACCGCCACCATCGCCGCCACTTGCCTGATGCGCTTCTGCCGCGCCATGGTGGAGGCAGAACGAGCCGCCGGAGAAGACGATGACCTCGCCACAGCAGATGAGTGACGCCGACCTGATTGCCCGCATCCTTGAGGATGCCGAGACAACCACCATTGCTGAGGCCCTCGGCCTCGAACCCGCGGAGTACGCCGCCCGGGTGCTGCACTACATTCGCAACCCCAACGCCGACCCCCAGCTCACCTTGATGGACGCCGCTGCCGAGAAGGAAGCCGGGATGCCGTCGGCGGCGGAGTGCGTTGGTTTTCTGGAGCGGGTCGAGGCCGCCGGCCTCGACGGCGACCACGCCACCACCCGCTTCGCCGGCTTCGACGACGACGAAAAGAGCGCTGCCAGCCTCACGGGCGGTCGCCACAAGAAAGGTGCGGCCGCTGCACCGCCGTTGCCCGCCGTGCCCGGCGAAGGCGAAGGCGCCACCGACAAGGCCAAGAGCCGCTCTGGCCGCTGACGGTTTGCCCACATGGACGGACATGTGGGCCTTTCTCCCACCAGCACCCTGGCGGAGCGGATCCGCACAACCCAATCGCGCCCCGACCGACAACCTCTTTGTAGCCAACGTAGGAGTCAGCCATGGGTTTCTTTCGCAGCATCGGCCGTGCCTTCCGCAGCGTCACCAACATCGTCAAGAGCGTTGGCGGCGGTCTCCTCAAGGGTGGCCTCTCCAGCCTCACGGGCGGCTTCGGTGGCATCTTTGGCAAGCTCATGGAGAAGCTGCCCATCGGCAACATCCTGTCGAAGGTCACCGGCTTCCTCGGCAAACTCGGCCCTCTCGCCAGCATGGCCGGCGGTCCCATGGGCATGATTGGCGGCCTCCTTGGCCAGCTTGGGCAAAAGGGCGGCACCCTCGGCAAGATTGCCGAGTTCGCCCAGGGCCTCCTCGGCAAGATGGGCGGCGCCCAGAACCTCCCCCTGCCCGGCCTGAACAACCTCACCGAGATGTTCGCCAAGGGCCACGCCCAGAATCTGCTCAGCAACTTCATTCGCTGAACGGTTCTTCCTTTCGCAACAACACAAAAAAGGCGCCCGCTGGGCGCCTTTTTTGTTTGGACTCGGCAGGCCATGGGGTCCGACCTCAGGCCGACCTCAGAGGGCAACCCGGCCTTTCTGGACGAAGGGCAGGTTCAGCAGGCCGCTCTTCAGGTTGGCGCCGACCTCCCAGTCGAAGCGCGGATTGGTGGCCAGCTTCGCCAGCGACAGCCCCAGTTCCGCAAGGCTGACGTCGAACTCAAAGGGCACCCGTTCGCTCTTGCCCTGGGCGACCTTGAAGTTCTTGATGGTCTTGTTTCGAAGGACGTCGCGGCCGCCAAGCTTGACGTCGAAATCGAACTGGTCGACGACGATGTCGAACGAGTTGCTGTTGCGCACGAGGGGCTCGACGGCGAAACGGATGCCCGACGCATTCGCCGACCGCACCGCAAAGCGGGGGACGGTGAAGTTGGGCAGCTGCGGCATCGGCAACATGGTTTCGTACTTGGCCGGGATGTCGAACTTGTATTTGTTGGCGCGCAGATGGCCGACAGCGCTGATGCCGAGAGGCACTTTTCGCTTCTCGATGAGCTCGATGATGGCCGATGCCGTGCGGGCAATGTTGAAGTCGATGTCGAGTTCGGTCTGGGCCGTGCCCCGGGCTTTCAGGGTGATGCCTTTGGGCGAGCGTCCCTTGGCGGCCTCGCCGCCGGCCAGATTCACCAACCAGTCGAGCCCTTCGAGCTTGAAGCCGAACGGGTTCGGGTTCTTGATGAGGCCCACCAGCGACACCGAGAACGACGACAGCGTCGCCTTGGTGATCTTGAAGCTCTTGAGGGCGAGCTCTGGCTGCTTCACGATGTCGCCGAGGCACTCCATGAGGGTGGCGCAGCCCGTCGACGTTGCCAGCGGCAATGCCGCCGTCGCCATCAGGCCTGTCTGCAGAAGAGCGCGTCGATTCATTGTCATGACAACCTCAGGGACAGGGACTGGGACAGTACACGATCACCGGGCCACCACGAGGTCCGGAAAGCCCGGGCCCGTCGACGTCGCAGGCGGCACCGCGCCGGTGCGGGACGGCACCGCCGCCGGGATGCCAGCCCCCAGCAGGACCCGCGCCATGAGTTCAGCGCCGCCGGCGGTGCCGATGGACTCGGGATGGAATTGGACGGCCTCGATCCGCGCCCGTGGGTCCCGCACCGCCATGACCTGACCCGCGTCGTCCCGGGCCGTCACCGTCAACGTCGAAGGCACCCTGGTGGCCACCAGCGAGTGGTAGCGCATGACCCACAAGGGGGATGGCAGTCCGTGCAGGCACCCCACATCGTCGTGGACGATGGCGTCGCGCTTGCCGTGGATCGGTTGGCGAGCACGCTCGACGACGCCGCCGCGGGCCTTGACGATGACTTGCAGCCCCAGACAGACGCCAAAGAGCGGCACGACGCCGTCGAGGGCGCCCACGAGCTCCACCAGTCGGGGAAGGTCGCGCGGCCCGCGGGGCCCGGGCCCGATGATCACCAACGCCGGGCCCTGGCCGTGTTCGCGGGCCTCGACGATCTGGTCGGCAGTGACGAGGTCGCTGTCCACAACGTCGACACTGGCCCCAAGCTCGGACACCAGGTGGGCGAGGTTGAAAGTGAAGGAGTCGCGGCTGTCCAACAGCAAGACGTCGACGAAAGGAGCGTGAAGGGCGCGCACAGCTCCTCGGACGCTCGAGGGGCCCCACGGCATTCCATCGTCCATGGCCCTGATGGGACCTGCCCCCGTGACCAGGCTCACAGGCCACCGTCAGCCGCGGCGGCCCAGGCGGTGCGCAAGAGTGCGTCGACGATCTCCATTCGACCGACGTATACCGGGGCATGCCGTTGAACCAGAGCCTCGTCGGAAAGCGCTACCCGCCACCGGACGCCGTGACCGTCACTGCCGAAGGCGCCGACGCCTTCGCGCTGGCCACCAATGCCCATCCCGGTGGAGCCCATGTCCCGCCAATGCTCTCGGTGACCTGGGCCCTGCCCGCCCTGGGTGCGGTCCTGTTTGATCCGTTGCTCGGCGTCGACATGATGCGGTTGCTCCACGGCGAGCACGACGTTCGTTTCGGTGCCCCCGCCGGTGCCGGCGACGTCATCACCTCGGTGGCCAGCATCGAGGCCATCGAACTGAAGGCCGCCGGCGAGCTGCTCGATGTCCGGGTGACCTCGAAAAACGGTCAGGGTGTCGTCGTCGCCGACACCGTTGCCAGCATCTTCATTCGTGGGTCCAGGCAGCGGGATCCCCGGAGCGTCGACGTTCCCGTCGGCCCCGACCCCTTCCTGGCTTTGCCCACCCGCTTCCGCACCGACGTCGTCGTCGCCGTCGACCAGGCGTCGCGCTACGCCGAGGCCTCCGGGGACCACAATCCCATCCACCTCGACGACGAAGCCGCGCGTCAGGCCGGCCTGCCCGGGTGCATCCTGCACGGCCTGTGCACGATGGCCCTGGTGTTCAACGCCGTCGCCGATGCCGCCGGCGGCCCCGACAACGTCCGTCGTCTCAAGGTGCGCTTCGCCCGTCCGGTGCTGCTCGGCGACAGCCTCGGCATCGATGGCCGCAGCAACGACGACGGCAGCGTGGCCATCCGCGTCACCAACCAAGCGGGCATCATCGTCATCGACGACGGCCGTGCGGAGCTCGCGTGACGACCACAACGACATCGTCGTATCAACCAGACCGCTCCCTTGTGCGGCTGCTGCCCCTCGACGCCAGCCACGTCGACCACATCATGGGCTGGGTCAACGACCCGGAAATCATCGGCAATCTCGCCGCCTTCGCCGGAACCCCGCTGACCCGCGACGACGAACTGCGGTTCATTGAGCGGATGCGGGCGTCGGCGGAGGATCGGGTGTTCTCGATCTTTGGCGACGTCGACGGGGACGAATCCCGCTACCTGGGTCAGTGCGGGCTGCACCAGATCTTCCGACGCAGCGGGGTGGGTCGCCTGTCGATCATCGTGGCCGACCGAAGCGAGATGGGACGGGGCGTCGGCTCAGCGGCCATCGCCAGCCTCCTCGACGTCGCCTTTGCACCACGCACTGCTGGGGGCGAAGGGCTTCACAAAGTCTGGCTGATGGCGTTTCGCAAGAACGAACGGGCTCGACGCACCTATCAGCGGGTTGGTTTCGTCGACGAAGGCACCCTCCGGGAGGAGTACTTCCACGAGGGCGCCTGGCACGACATGGTCCGCATGTCGGTGCTGGCCCGGGAGTGGGCAAGCCGGTCATGACATGACGGCCGTAGCCCTCAGGTGAGCTTGAGGAGTTCTTTGACCTTGGAAATGACCTGCGGCGCCTGGATGGGCTTGGTGATGTAGGCGTTCGCCCCCAGCGACAGAGCCCGCTGACGGTCCTCCTGGGCTCCCTCGGTGGTGATGATGATGATGGGGATGTCCTTGTGGACCTCATCCTTGCGCACCATCGAGACCAGCTTCAGGCCGTCCATCATCGGCATGTTGATGTCGGTAATCAGCACATCGAAATGCTGCTGGGACAGCTTCTTGAGAGCGTCGACGCCGTCGTCGGCCTCCACAACCTTCAAGGAACGGATTCGCGACAACGCAAAAACGATGAGCTGTCGCATCGTCGGCGAGTCTTCAACCACAAGGGCGTGCAACGTTTCAGCCATGAGCTACTTCCCCGGCATCGTTCTCAGAATGCGAAACAAAAAGCAAAAAAGCGGACCATCGGATCAGTGTGGGCCACTCAGGCGAGCAGCTCCCGGGCCCTGGCGATTGAAATGACCCGGGCCTCGGCCCCACCCTGTTCCCGCATCAAAGCTGACGCCAATGCCGTGGCGGCATGGACCCCAAGAAGGTTGAAGAGTTCGAGATCCACCGGGGTCAGCCCGTCTTTCTGGACCAGCAAGCTGTCGATGGCGATGGCTCCCACCAGAGACTCCATCGTCGCCAGGGGGACAACGGCCACCGGGCCGACGGTGCTGTCGGCATCGCGGAGATAGCGCTCTTTGGTGCTGGCAGCCTTGCCGATCACCGGGTCTTTGAGCGTGACCGGGGCGACCGAAGCGACGTCGTGACCTTCGGCACTCAGGGGCTCGAGCATCTCGCTGGCGGTATCGAACAGATACAGCGTGAAGCCTGCGACACCGATGAGGTTGATGACGATTTCGCTCACCACCTGAACGACCTCGCGGAAGCTCAGGGTGGAATGGAGTTGGTAGCTGGCGATGTAGAGGTTGGCGAGGTTGTTATGCTCGGCCTCAATCTCCTGATAGCGCTGCATGTAGTCGCGGTTGAGGGTCTCGACCTCCTGGAACGACGACAGCAGCCGCGTGCGCTCGGACTCCAGTTCGCTCAGCTGCCGGCGAAGGGCTGCCACCATCGCGTTGCCATCAAGGTCCTTGCCGTGACGGCGAGAGACCTCGGCTTCGGCCTCAAGGCTCGCGATGCGAAAGCGGAGGCGCTCGTTCTCGGCGAGAATCTCTTTGGTGAACGACAGCCCTTTTTCAAAGAGGCTGACGAACTCCTCGTGCCCAACGTTGTCGGGCATCATTTTCTTCGTGCTCATGGCACCTCCTTGGTCGCGGTCATCAAGCCACCCCGCCGTCGGCGTCAAGCAGCTTGGCCAGTGTGGCCGCCAGTTGATCAAGTGCGAGCCGCTGGGCGGACCCGTGGGCCTGGGCGGCCGCAAGGGGCATCCCGTCGATGGCCGCCGTCAGCGGGGACTCCGTCCACAACGGCGCCCCCACGCTGGCCAGGACACGGGAACCCTCGCCGCCGTCCTTGCCCATCCCCGTCAAGACGATGCCCAACACGTCGGCACCAAGGACCATGGCGCCAGACCGGAACAGAACGTCGACGCTGGGGACCCACCGATCAGTGGTTTGGGGGTCGCCGAGGCTGATTTTCAGCCCTCCGCCGGCGGTGACGCCGACGATGGTGAGGTGACGCCCGCCGGGCGCCACCCGAACCTGCCCGGGATTGATGACATCGCCGTCGACGGCTTCCCGGATGTCGAGACCACTCGTCTTGCGGAGCCGGTCAGCAAACGCCTCGGTGAAGCGTGGTGGCATGTGCTGAACAATCGCCACCGGCAGCCGCGGCGGGCCCCGCAGCCGGGCAACGATGTCCCGAATGGCCCGTGGCCCTCCGGTGGATGCGCCCAACATGACCGCGCGCACGTTCGTCGGCAGCGCAACGTCCGCCGTCGCGGCCCACGGCGGGGTCGATCGCCGCCGCGCCGAGGTGAGGGCCCGCACCCGCGAGACCAACTGCGCACCGAGGTGGCGCATGTCACCGTGGCGCGCGGGCTTCACGACGAAGTCACGGGCACCGAGTTCCAGTGCCATGATGGCCGCCTCGGGGCGGGCGTCTGAGGTGATGACGATGACGGGCGTTGCTCGCGTCTTCTGCAGGATTCGCAGGAACGTGAACCCGTCCATGCGCGGCATTTCGAGATCACAGGTGATGACGTCGGGGTCGGTCTCCTCCAGGAGGCGCAGGGCGACCGAACCGTCCATGGCGCGCCCGACGACCTCACAGCCGCCGTCCTCCAGGACGTCAGCGATGGCGGCGCGGGACGGCGCGCTGTCGTCGACGACCAGGACACGCGGCCGCGGATCACCAACGGGTGTGCCCTCTTGACTGAGATCGGAGCGCGTCATGGTGCCGCCCGACGATAGGCGAGCCCACGAGGCAATGGCCAGAGTCCAAAGGGATTCTCGACGTGGAGCAGTGATTCTGAATGACCGAGCACCAGGGCTCCGCCAGGACGAAGGTGGTCGTGGAATGACTGCAAGACGCTGCTCCGTGCCAAGGGAGTGAGGTAAATCAGGACGTTCCGGCAGAAGATGAGATCGAATTGGGGGAGCGAAGCCACAGAGGCCTCATCGCACAAATTGAGCACCTGAAACCGGACCCGCTGGCGCAATTCGCTGCGCGGCCGACGAAGCCCCTCGCTGTCGGTGTCAAACAGCCCCTCTTCGTCATCCACAAGGCGCTGTCGGAAGCTCCTTGGTCCGTAAGCACCGCGCATCGCGGCCGCGATGGACACTGGGGAGACGTCGGTCCCAAGGACGCTGAAGTCGGCGACCTGCCCCGTTTTCTGGAGTTCCCAAAGGATCGCCGCCAACGTGTAGGGCTCCTCACCGCTGGAGCATCCTGCAGACCAGACATCGATGATCCTGCCGTTCTTGCCGAGGGTCGGACCGATCTCCCGACGCAAGGCGTCGAGGCTTGGCAGCTCCCGGAAAAAGTACGTTTCATGGATGGTCACGGCGTCGATCGCGGCAGCAGCCTCGGTGGGATCGGTCTCCAACAATGCGAGGTATCCGCTGAAGGTCGTGGCGCCACGCGCCTCGAGCCTTGGCATCAGGCGGGCCTCGACCCTGGCCCTTGCGTCAGGGCCCAGTGCGAGACCGGCAGCCTGAGCGAACCACGTGATGAAGGCCTGATACTCGGCAGCGTGCAGGCCGGGGGCGGTGGCCACCGCTCGCGACGCCTGACGTTGCTGTTGACGTCGGCGGGCCGCGTCCATCAGCTCTACAAGCATGTCGCCTTCGGGACCAGAACCTGCCGCCCCCGCAAGGACCTGCAGAGCACTGCAGACTGTGGGGTCACGTCGTTCGACGAGCTCAACGGCGCGGTGCATGGCGGGGAGCAGTTTCGCATTGTCGTCACGACCAATGGCCACCGTCACGCCACGCAAGTCCCCGAGATGACCAAGGACAATCGCGGCCGCCCCCGCCGCCGTCCAGTCCGCGGTGCGCGCCACCTCGCCAAGCTGTGCACGAGCTGGCTCATCGGAGAGCTCCCGTGGGGCGTTGCCTCCCCGTTCCAGCCCGTCAGCAAGGCCGAGCACCGCAGCGCGCACCCGGAGCCGGGAAACGGCGAACAAGGAAGGAGCAATGATCTCCAAGTGTTTGGCACGCCCAAGCAGCCGCAAGGCCGCTGAACACGTCAACGAGTCATCCAACCACCGGGTGGCGAGTGCCGGCGACACAGTGACCCCAAGTTGATCGAGCCCGAGCAGGGCTGCGAGTGCCACTGTCGGCGGCGTGCCGGCCCCCAACTGGCCAGTCAGAATGCGAATCGCGCCGGCACCACGACATCTGGCAACGCCATCGAGGGCCGCGGCCCTGACGGTCGCGCTCACGTCTCCCGTTGCCGTCTCGAGCAAAGGCAGTGAACCGGGCAATGCAATCAGCCCAAGCACATCGACGGCCAGCCGTCGCACGCCAACGTTCTCGTCAGACAGCAAGCCGGCCAGGACGCTGTTGGCATGGTCACCCACGGCCGCCAGCGCTTCCATGGCCGCCGTCCGGGCACCGAGCTCGGTGTCGGTGCGAAGGACGGTCACGATGGCCGACAGCGTCCCAGCCTGGGGCGCCTGCGTTGGGTCCAGAGACAGCAAACGACGGCGCCGACGCGACGCATCACGCTCCACCAGTGCGCCCAACAGCAGGTCATCGTTGTCAGCCAAGGGGTTTCCCCCCAAGGCCCTTGGCGTGGGCGAGCCGAGCCGAGAACGCAAGGCGCTCGTCGTCAAAGATACCAACGCTCCCGCCGGCGCGGGCGTGAAGGTCACGAGCGGCAGCAATGCCTTCACCGATGCCGGAGAACGGCGTGCCCTTGCGAACGCCCAGGGCCACCTCATCCCCGAAGTAGAGGACCACGTCGGCGAGCAGGCGACGAGCCAGAATGCGCGATCCCTCTTCACTGGAGGGGTCTGGCCCATCGACCCGCAGCCCCGCGGCCCGGGCCCGATCAACAGGGGCTTGCTGCCGCTCGTCGTCGATGGCCTCGCGGTTGACCAGACCTCGAACGACGTCGACAAGCCGGTCCGGGACGTGATGAAGCTCAAGGTAGGCGTCAGCGCCATAGAGGCGATTGGGGCGCCGTTTGTAACGCGTCTTTTCGTACACTGAGGCCAGCAGGACGACGGGGACCTTCGTCGTTGCCGGATTCGCCCGCAGACTCTCTATGATCTCAAATGCCAGCACGCCCGGAATGGCGACGTCGAGAACCACGGCTGACGCAGGCGCCGGCATCGTGGGATCAGTGGCGGCCAGGACCTCCTCACCAGAACGCACACACACGGGCGACAACCCACCGCGCCGCAGAGCGTCCGCGATGGACCGGGCGGCGGCGGGGACCTCGTGACCGACGACCACCCGGGGCCAATGGGACTCCAGGACCGCAGTCTTGAGATCGTCGACGTTCGGCGACGATCGGGTACCGCCGTCGCTCCCGAGGGTGCTGCCCTTGCCGCACGACGTGCACAGGACCACCACCTTCGGTCCCGCTGCTGTCAGCGTGTCGGCATCGACAACGTACCGGATTCCGCATGCGGGGCAGAACACGACCGCCGTCGCACTGGTTCCGCTGGCTAGCTGCTGGAGGGTCATGGCTTCCTCGTTGGCGTCGCGTTCAGAATCTCGGCAATTGCCAGCCGATCGTGCCGCAACAGGACACGGCGCAAGTTCAGCAGGAGCGCCAGGCGGCCTTCAAGGGCGACGACACCGTGGAAGACTTCGGCCGCTTCGCCGACCAGGACACTCTTCCCCATCCGCAGGTTGCTGCGGCCCACCGTGACGACGTCGTGCATCCGGTCAACGACCAGCGCAAACGTCTGTCCATCGAGACGAATGACAAGGTGTCGAACGAGCGGTTCGTCTTCAACACGTCGAGGCGGGAGGTCGAAGCGAACGCGCAGATCGAACAACGGCAAAACACGACCACGAACGTCGACGACGCCAATCATGCCGTGGGGGGAACGAGGCACCGGTGTGACCGGGAGTGGGCGGGCAATCTCCAGAATGCGCATGATGTCGATGGCGAGCAAGTCGTCGCCGAGGGCGAAGGTGGCCAGCCGGAGCTTCTCTTCTCCATCGATACTGGTGTCGCTGCGCATCAGCGTCCCCCTTGCTGTCGAAGTGGCGAGAGGCCGACCGACATGGCGAACGAGTCGAGCACGGCGCCAAGGTCGAGCAAGATATACAAGTGCCGCTCGATCCGGCCGAGCCCGAGCAACAACCCCGCATTCTTGATGCCAACACTCGGCGGCACCGATTCGATGTTTTGCGTTGAAAGCTTGATGACCTCGGACACGGCGTCGACGCGCAATCCGCAGATTCGATCACCATCGCCGACCACCAATACCCGCTGGCTGGTTCGAAGGCGCCGGTCCGGTGTTCGCAGACCAAGTGCGGTGGCGAGGTCAATCACGGGCAGGACGAGGCCCCGCTTGCTCACGACGCCAAGGACTTCTTTCGGGGCCCGTGGCACGTCAGTCAAGCTGCGGATCGTCAGGATCTCGCGGACATCCATGATGCTGGCCGCGTAGGACTCCCCACCCAACAGGAACGACAGGTAGCGGTCACCGCCGTCGACGGTCTCGACATGGATGCCGCCGAAGTCATCGTCCGCGTCGTTGTCATCGTCGTAGCGGGCCAGGAACCCGGTCAGGGGATCGGGTGCGGTGTCGGGGACCTGCCGACCACGCTGCCCGGTGACTTCGTGGCCGGCGGGGGCGGGGACGCGCAAGGCGCCTTCGCCCGCGACGGGAACCGCCTGGCGCGCCGACTGGGCCCGGACCGGGGCCTCTGCAACCAGCGCCGACGATGGATGCTCTGGTTTTGGTGCCCTCGTCGGCGCGGGCGCCGTTGCGGTCGCAGGCATGGTCGATGGCGTCGGCACCGTCGTCGGCGTCGACGACGGGGTCGCAGGCACCTCCGACGACGACCGCTGCGCCTTCTTCTTGCGGATCGAGAGAATGTCCATCATGCGCCCCCGTCAAACGCGCCACCCAGATGGGCCCGCAAATCCCGCCACACGTCCATCACGATGGCTTCATCAATGCTTGCGGCTTCCAGACCGAACCCGACCAGCAGGGCCGCCTGCGCAAGCACGTTGAGCCGACGTGGAACACCGCCGGATGCCTTGGCGAGGGCCACGACGGCACCATCCGTGAAAAGCGGCGCGACCCGACCTGCTGCGGCCAGCCGGTGCGCCAGGTAGGCGCCAACCTCATCGACGCCGAGGGCCGAGAGATGAAACGCCGCGCCGATGCGCTGGGCGAAGCTGCGGAGGTCCTTCTTGGCCAACCTGGCCCGCAACTCATCCTGTCCCACGAGCAGCATGCCCAGCAACGGGCTCTCGTCGAGGGTGAGGTTCAGCAACAGGCGCAGCTCTTCGAACGCGGCCCTGGTGGGCAGCAAGTGTGCTTCGTCCACGATGAGCAACGTCAGGCCACCGCTTTCATGAATTGCGAACAGGGCCTCAAGGATGGCGTCAAGCAGCTTGGGCTTCGTCTTTGGAACCGGATCAATCCCGAGCCGCTCCGCAAGGGTCGACAGCAGTTCGCTCGGTGTGAGTCGTGGGTTGACCAACAGAATCACATGAGCCCTGTCGCCGAAGGTCCTCGACAGGTCGTCGACAAGGGCTCGCGTGAGCAGGGTCTTGCCAGCACCGATGTCACCCGTGAGCACGGCAAGGTCGCGGTCTTCGGCTGCCGTGACGAGACGCGCGAGTGCCTCCGCATGGACGCGACTCGGGAACAGAAACGCCGGGTCGGGTGACTTGCCAAACGGGCGTCTGGTCAAGCCGTAGAAGCCCTCGTACATCTCAGGCCTCAACCTGGGGCGTCATTGACACCACGCTCAGGGCACCACCGGAGTCGATGAGGTCCTGCATGAGGGCCGCTACGTCGAGAACGAGGATGGTCTCGTGGTCCCCAAGGTGGGTCGCCCCGGCTATCCCGCGGACCCCCGCCAGGTAGGCGCCGAGACCCTTGATGACGATGTCTTGCTGACCAAGGACGTCGTCGACAAGAAGTGCAGCACGGTGTTGGACCATGCCGACCACGGCGGCGTAGCCGACCTCGTCTTCGCGACCACGAGCCTTGGCTTCGTTGGGGTGAAAGACGCGGTCGAGGCGCAGGAGCGGGAGGGTCTGCCCCCTGAGGGTCATCATTTCTCGACCTTCGACGGTGCACAGGTCAGATTTGTCGACGGCGACCATCTCGAGGACGCTCGCCAGCGGCAGTGCATACACGCGGCCAGCGCTCCTGGTGATGACCGCCTGAATGATGGCCAGCGTCATGGGCAGGGTGATCGTGAAGCGGGTCCCCTTGCCTGCCACACTGTCGACGTCGACGAGGCCGGACAGCCGGGCAATATTCGTTTTCACGACGTCGAGGCCGACGCCCCGACCGCTCAGGGAGGTCACCTCGCGTTTGGTGCTGAAGCCAGGCTGAAACACGAGGTTCCAGATTTCCCGACGTCCCATTTGGCCGACGTGTTCTTCATCCACCAGGCCGCGCTCGAGGGCTGTCCGTTTGACGGAGACCTCGTCGATGCCGCGGCCGTCGTCGCCGACTTCAATGACCACCTGGTTGCCACGCGGGTAGGCGCGGAGTTCCAGCTTTCCGACGCGAGACTTGCCAGCGGCCAGCCGGACCTCTGGGGTTTCGAGTCCGTGGTCGATGGCGTTGCGGACCAGATGCATCAAGGGGTCGACCAGGTCTTCGACAATCAGCTTGTCGAGTTCGGTTTCCTCGCCGACGACGTGGAGTTCAACTTCTTTGCCCACACTGTCAGCGATGCGACGAACCGCCCGCGCCAGCCGCTCGAAGACCTGACCGAGTGGCACCATGCGCACCTGCATGATCGCCACCTGAAGATCGACGATTCGGCGCTCGATGGTCCGTACGAGGCGATGGAGGTCGACGGCGAGACCCCGATACCCGATCTCGGCCTTGAGTTCGCTCGTCACCCGCCCAAGTCCGCCCCGCGCCAGGACAAGTTCACCCACAATCCCCATCAGCTCATCAAGCTTCTTGATGTCGACACGGACCGTGTCGGTGGACTGTCGCATCGTCGCCGGTGCCGCGTCGTCTTCGGCCGCCGCCGGCAGCGACGTCACGGCAGGCGCGGCCACTGGCCGACGGTCGATGCGCTCAATCAGGGTCACCCCGTGGGCGCTGGTCCGGGCCTCCAATTCCGCAATGGGTCGGGTCGACGCCAGCAGCAGGTCGAAGACGAGTGCCTGCCCCGACGGGTCTGCCGATGGCAGGCTCGTGATGAGTTCGCCGAGTTCCTGCGCCGCCGCCGTCAGTGCAGTCAACTGCTGCTCGAAGGACGAGAACGGCAACGGGGCATGCACCCGGAAGATCGGCGTCCCCTTCACCATGTTGTCGCGAAGGCGGTGTTCCTCGTACTCCGTCAATGACGAGAGCGATTCCGATGAGATGGCCAGATCCGGGACGACGCTTTCAGCAGGAGCACCGCCGTCGGTGACCTTGCGAACGATGCGTTGAATGAGGGCGTCGACGGGGGCAGCGTCAGACACGCGGCCCTCGCCGAGTGCATTCAGGAGCGCCGCGAATGTATCGGCGCACGCGTACAAAATGCCCATCAACTCGTCGTCGATGGTCATGCGGCCGAGGCGAAGTCCGTCGAGGACGGTCTCCATCTGGTGCGCGAGACGCCCCATCGTCTCGACGCCGAACATCCCGGCAAGCCCCTTCAAGGAGTGGGCATGACGAAACACTTCGTTGAGCAGACCATGGGTCTGGTGGCCGCGACGATGGTCATCAGCGATTTTGACGAAGCCAGCCTGGAGGGCTTCGATGATCTCGGACGCCTCGCCGAGGAACTCACGCTGGGATCGGTCGAGGCTCACGGCTTCACCCGCCCGGCGACCGATGCGACCACGGCCGCAATGGCCGTCACCGACACAGGCTTCTCAACAAAGAGGACTGTGCCCATCTCGAGGGCTTTCTCTTTGTCGCGGCCAGAAACCTGGGTGCTGACGACGATGGCCTGACGTGAAGCATCGCCGCCGCGGCGATGCCAAAACGCCAGCACTTCAAGGCCATGGACCCCCGGCATGTGAAGGTCGACGATGAGAAGGTCGACGTCACAACTGGCAAGAACGCGGAGCGCCTCGACGCCACCATCAGCTTCGTCAACGTCGAAGAACACGCCGGCATTGGTTGCCGCCTCGTCGAGAGCGACCCGAGCCTGGGCTCGGGCGGTGGGTGAATCGTCGACGATGAGAGCGCGCATGGCGCGAGTCTCCCTGAGAGACCATCGTCGACGCAAGCGGCGCCCGGACGAAAGTGGTTCCGGTACTGGTTCTGCAGGTTGGTTTCGCACGGAATCTGGGCTGACGCGCTACACTCAATGGCATGCATCGCGTCCCGTTTGCCTGGTTCGTCGCCTTTGCGGTCTGTGGCGGCGCGTCCTGCCAAACCGGCCGACGGTCGGCGACCTGGGACGATGTTCCCGAGGTCACCGCCGTCGGGCACCGGGTCGCACGTCCGGCGGTGTCTGCGTCGGTGCCAGTGCAGCCAGACGAGGCCGTCGACGACGTCAGCGCCGGCTTGCTGATCGACCGGGCCCTGTCAGGCTTCACCAACGACCGCGCCCGGGCTCGCCAGCAGGGGCCCGGCAGCAGCCTTTGGCAGCGGACCTGGCTCCAGACCCTTGACGCCATCAATGACGCCGTCACGCGGGCCCCCATCGCCTCTGACCTCGGGGCATTTGTGCGCGCCCGGGTCACCCTGGACGTCGAACTGGTCAACGACCAGCGCCGTGGGGTTTTGCTGCCGAGTGACCTCGAGGAGCGCCTGGCCCGCACGCTGCTGGGCGTCGACGAATCCGTGCAGGAACTTCGGGCTGCCAATGCGCCCGGCACGTTGGCCTCAACGCCCCGGTTGGTGGATGGCGACCTGGTGTTGCGGGCGCCGCTGTCGCCGATGGTCGTCAGTTCCCGGTTTGGCCGACGACAGGACCCCTTCACCGGGGCGGTCCGCTACCACAGCGGCGTCGACCTGGACGCCGATGAAGGCGCCGCCATCTACGCCGCTGCATCAGGCATCGTGGTCTACGCCGGACTGCAAGGTGGATATGGACGGTACATCGTCGTCGACCACGGCGGCGGCGTGCGTTCCCACTATGCCCACTGCTCAAAAATCAACACAGCCGTCGGGGCCCTGGTCATCGAAGGCGACGTCGTCGGCTTTGTGGGATCAACGGGCCGATCGACGGGGCCCCACCTGCATTTTTCCGTCACCGACGACCTCGGGGCATTCCTCGACCCGATGGCGATCCTCGACTTGCCGTTTGACAGCCTGAAAGACCAGGTGGCGAGCAAGCCTGGCCGAGCCCCCTCGACCGACCGCACGCCACCAGAAGGTCAGCCCTCACGCCTGTGAGGGTGAGCGTCAGAGCTTGTTGACGGAGCGAGCCAGCTCGGGCCGGAAGTCGCCGCGCATCTCGATCAGGTTCCGAAAGCGCGTCTTCTTGCGGTTCTTCACGTAGCTGCCTTCAGGCTTCGTGAGTTCGCCCTCAATGTTGACGTCGGAGAAGTCGATGACGGTCTTCTTGGAAAAGACGGTCTTGTCGCCTTCCTGAACATAGGTGGTGTCCTGAGCGAGCGCCGACGTGGAAAACGCGGCAACGGCAAACAGGATGGCAAGACGACGCATGGAGCCTCCGAGTGATACGAACATAACCAATGCCGTGGGAGCTGACTACCTCCTCCCAAAAACCTGAACAGACGTCACCCCGTAAGCTCGGCCAGTCGCGACGGGTCGATGGCCTGGGGCGCGTCCGACAGCGCCTCATGGGGCCGGTCGTGCACCTCGATGACGACGCCGACTGCGCCAGCGGCCAGCCCTGCGCGGGCCAGCGGGATGACGATGTCCTTACGGCCCGCAGCGTGGGAGGGGTCCACCAGGACCGGGAGCCCCCAGGCCTGCCGCAGCACGGCAATGGCGCCGACGTCGAGAATATTGCGGGCTCCGCCATCTGGGCCTCGAACACCGCGCTCACAGAAGATCACCCCGGCAGCCCCGGCCACCAGCAGAGCCTCGCCAGCCAGAAGCCACTCCTCGAGGCTGGCCGAAAACGCGCGTTTGAGCACGACGGGCTTCCTGGCCGCCCCGACTGCCCGCAACAGGGCCTGGCTGTGCATGCTGCGGGCGCCAACCTGGATGGCGTCGACGACGGCGGCGACCTCGTCGACGTCCCGCTCGCTGACCACTTCGGTCATGACCGCCAGCCCGTGCCGCTTGCCCGCCGCCACAAGCCAGCCCAGCCCTGGCGAGCCCGTGCCCTGAAACCCGTGGGGCGACGTCCGTGGCTTCCAGGCCCCACCGCGCAGGATGTGCCCACCGTTTTCAGCAACGGCCGCGGCGATGCGCTCGATCTGCTGGTCGCTCTCGACGGAACAGGGGCCAGCACAGACCACGATCTGGTCGCCGCCGACGACGACGGAGCCGACCTGCACAACCCGGGGCATGGCATCAAGGGCCGGATGGGGAGAATCGGCCTCAAGCACCGCTCGCACCCCGGGGACCTCGCGGATGCTCGCCACCGGGACAGCGGTCGACGACGGCGACACCCACAACCCCACGGCGTCGCCCGACGCGAAGCGGCGGGTCCACAAACCGAGACCGCGCAGGTGGCGCTCGGCCTCGGCCACAGCGCTGGCGTCCACCAAGATGATCACTCGCCTTCGCCTTCGCCTTCGCCTTCGCCTTCGCCTTCGCCTTCGCCTTCGCCTTCGCCGGAGCACTGGTCCCCGGGGATGAAGCCCACAAACCCGGCGCAACTCCAAGCACCGTCGCGGCATTGGGCCCCGCAGGCGATGACGTCGTTGGGATTGGCTGCCCCACACGTCCGCAGGCAGGGAACACGGGGGGTGCCGTTGCAGGTGGCTGGCAGCCCGGGACAATCCAGGGGCTCGCCTTCACCCTCGCCCTCGCCCTCGCCTTCTCCCTCGCCTTCGCCGCAGTTGTCCGCGCGAATGCCGACGTCGCACGTCCAGTCGTCGGTGACACCGTCGCAGCGGGCGAGGCCAAGATCCACATCCGCGCAGGTGCCGATCTCAAGACAGGCGGGGGGAATCGCGGGCTCGCACGCGCATTCGACGTCGGGGACGCCAACGTTGCAGACAAACGTCAACGAGACATCATCGCAAATGGCGGGCCCGACCACGTCGAGGGGATTGCACCCGACCAGACAGCTCGGTGGGCGCCCCGAGCAGGCACCACAGACGTCCTCCTCGATGACGGCGGCGGGATCTGCGCAGCGTCGAAAGGCCACGTCGGACGGCGTCGTCTGAACACACTCCTCGTCGGTACGGTTGGGACTGCCACACGTGTCCACACAAATCCGGGGGGCAAGCGCACAGCTGCTGACACGGCACAGGCCATCGTCAGCGACGTTGAAACACTCAAGGGTGTTGTCGATGCAGAACCAGCCGGCAGGTGGCGGGTCGGGACAGACGCAGGCGCTGGATGGGCTGCCGACGTCGCAGACCTCGACCCCGTCGAGGCACGATGCCTGGCCAACGACGTCCCCGTCGACGCAACTCGTGAGGCAATCGCTCGGTACCAATGGACACCCGGTTGGCGCCACGCCGTCACACAAGGCAGGCCGGGGCGGGACCGACGCCACACCACAGACGCCGCACTCGCAGGCGAGGCCGTCGTCGCAGTCCACACTGGAGCCACAGGCCCCGCCAGCAGCGGCGCCAGCGACTGCGGGCGGCCCGCCGATGGGCACGCACCCCAGGTGCAACAGGCAGGCGACGACGAGGGCGAAGACGCGCATGAAGGTGGTGTAGCACACGGGGCCCAACATGCATGGGAGGCCACGCGGTCCCGCTGGCGGCGTCAGCGCTTCTCTTTGGCCAGACCGCGACACGCATTCAACAGCGGGGCCATCCGCCGCAGCTGGCCCTTCGCATCGAGGTCCGTGAAGATCGACTCGGCATGGCGCGACAAACGCAGGGCCCGTCGTGGATGTTGGGACCGCAACAGCAGCTGCGCCAGGGCGACCGCGGTCTCGCCAAGGGTGTAGCGGTTGCCGGTGGACCGGGCGGCGACGATGCCTCGCACCATGGCCTCGCGGGCCGCGCCGAAGTCCCCCCGCTGCATCTCGTACATCCCTTCGGCCAGCGCGAATTCGGCCATGACCCGGGGGACACCGACCCGCATATGTTTGCGGGCGACGTCGATGACTTTGCCGGCTTCGTCGGTGGCATTCTTGGTCAGCAGGGCCTGGGCCAGGTCACTGCGGGCGCGGACCACGTCGTCGTCAGATGCTGCCCGGTCGAAGGCGTCGACGGCCGCTCGCAGGTGATCGACAGCACGATCGTAGTCGCCCTTCTGCAGGTAGCTGCGACCGATGCTCTTCAAGCATTCGGCGCGGGCCAGGGTCTGCCCGGTCTCGGCGGCCAACGTCGCCGCGTTCTGGTAGCGGGCAATCGCCTCGGCGTAGGCGCCGGAGATGAAGAGTTGGTCGCCGAGCCCCTGCTGCAGCAGGGCTTCCTCGACACGGTGACCGGCCTGCCGCGCCAGCTTGAGCGCCGTGTTCAAGTGGGACCTTGCTCCGAGCCGGTCGCCGTTGGCGGCGGTGGCGGTGGCGAGGTCGCGCAACGCGGGAATCTCGTCGAGACGCCGTTCGGCTCGCTGGCAGAGCTCGACGCGGCGCGAGGCTGCAGCGGCGGCGTCGGCAAAGCGACCCACCCCAAGGGCCGCGAGCCCCTTCACCGTCAGCGCCGAGAGTTCGTCGTCGAGGGCCACACGTTTGCCGAACAGGCCAAGGGCCCGATCGGCGTCGCGGGCGGCCTGCTGGGGGGACGACGCCAACTGCAGTTCGGCGCGCGCCACCAGCAGCCGCGCGGTGGGCAAGGCGTTGCGATCAACAGCGACGAGGGCCCGCTCGACGTGGCCAAGGCCGATGGCGACGTCGCCGAGCTTCTGACAGGCCCGGGCCAGCCACAGGTAGAGTTCAGCAAACGCCGGCGACGTGGCCGCGCTCTTGCGCTCGATGGCTGCTTCCAGGAACGCCCGGGCCTCGCGAATCTGGCCGGCCAGAAACAGGGCCTTGGCCTCGGCGACATCGATGCGCACGACGTCGTCGAGGGCGACGCCCTTGTGTTTCTCGGCGAGACGGGCGCCGCGGCGGGCCAGCGTGACGGCGTCCTCGAAGGCGAACTGGGACAGCGCATGTTCCACCGCGAGCACCAGGAAGCTCACGGCCCTGGGGAAGTTGCCCGCCCTCTCGAAGTGACCGGCCAGGGTTTCGGCGACGGGGGCCAGGTTGCCCTTGGCGCGTTCCTCCAAGACAGCCGCGCAGGTCTCGTGCCACGACGGCAGCGAGCCTTCGAGGCGCAGTTCGACCAACAAGGCCTCGCGAATGTTGGGATGGCGAAAGACCACCCGGGGGCGCCCGTCCTCGGTGTCGACGACGCGAATGAGCCCCTGCCCCTCGGCGGTCCCCAGGGCCCGACGCACGTGATCAATGTCGATGCGGGCGACGGCGGCCAGCAGCTTCGGGCCCGACGGCCGGTTGAACACCGCCAGAGCACGCAGGGTGGCCCGCTCCGACGTCGACAACCGCGCCAACCGCTGCTGCAGGGCCGACGACGACGGCGTGCTGACGACAGCGCCCCGGTACTCATCAAGGGCCCAGCCGAGTTCATCGCGCTTGAGGTCGCCTCGCTGAATCATCAAGGCGAGGACCTCCTCGACCAGCAGAGGCGATCCTCCCGAGTGGGAGAAGAGGAGTTCGGCAAAGGGTTCGGGCACCTGCTCCGCGGCGGGCACGCCGAGGAGGGCCGCCACCAACTTGCGGATGTCGGCGAGGTGCAGACCACGGAGTTCGATGTCCTCGACCCCGATCCCGGCAGCATCGAGCAGTTCCGGCGGCACCTGGCCGGTGCTCTCGTCGTTGGTGACGACGACGACGACGCCCCCGCCGGCCTGACTGCCCCGGGTGATGATCTGGCTCAGCACAGCGACTGAGGACGGATCGGCATAGCCGACGTCTTCGACCACCAGCACGAGGGCCCCACCTGGCTGGGTCATGTTCAAGAACAGTTGGGCCGCGTTTTGCTGAAAGCGCAGCTGCTCCGTGCGGGACCGCTGCCCCCGTTCGTCGTCGGTGGGCCGCCGCTCCGCCAGGTCGGGACAGAGCCGGTCGATGACCAGTTGCTCCCCCTCCGACAGCGACGCCCGCCGAGGCGCCAGAAAACGGACGAGGTCGGCGATGGGGCGGTAGGCCCAACGACCATCTTCCAGACAGGTGCCGATGGCCGCCCGCCCGCCAGACAGCTGGGCCGTGGCCTTGAGTTCAGCCACGAAACGGGACTTGCCCACGCCGTCCTTGCCCTGGACGACGATCAAGCGAGGAGCATCCGGACGTCGTTCCTTGACGGCCTCGATGCTGGCGGCGACGCGGGCCTGCTCGACGTCACGCCCCACGAGACGGGCACGACCCAGGGCGATGGGCATGGCCACGGCCTGGTTGGGGATGAGCTGGCTCAGGGCCGCGGCGACCTCGGCGGCGGACTGGGGGCGACGGCTGATTTCTTCGTCGAGGAGTCGCTCAAGGAGCTCCGACAGGGCGCGGGAGCCGTAGCCCAACTGGACCAATGTCGGCGCCGGCGTCTTGCGAGCGGCGAGCAGCTCTTGGGGCGTTCCCCGGCCATGGGGCAGCTTGCGGGTGATGACCTGGAAGAGCGTCACGCCGACGGCGTACAAGTCGGCGCAAATGCTGTGACCAAAGCCCCGCAGGACTTCTGAGGCCAGGTAGGGCGGCGTCCCCGCCCATCGGGCCCCTCGCTGGGGCGTGGGATCTAGTTCGCGCCACAACCCGAAGTCGAGGACGTGGACCCGCTCACCCGGGTCGGCGTGCATCTGCACGAGGATGTTGGCGGGCTTGAGGTCACGATGCAGCACGCCATGGCCATGGATGAATTCCAGGGCCCGACAAATCTCCACGAAGAGCGCCAGCACCTCGTCGATCTTCTTGCCGGCCAGGGAATCCAGCAGCGGCTTGCCGACCACCAGCTCTTGCGTGAAGTACCAACTGCCCTCGTCAGGGGCTGGGCCGAAGTCGAACACCCGCACCAGGTTTGGGTGATGCAGCCGACTGAGAATCTCGAACTCCTTGCGAAAGAAGTTCTCCCAGCGGGGATCTTTGGCGTGCAGCAGCTTCAAGGCCACAAACGTGTTGCCACGGCCCAGGTCTTCACAACGGAACACCTTGCCAGCGGCGCCCTCACCGAGGACGTCGAGCAACCGATACCGACCATCCACAATGTCGCCGACCTGCACGGGGGGCAGCTTGCTTCTTCGACGTCGCCATCGTCAAACGACAGCGCAGGTGTAGGTCAAGGTGCGACACCCTGAAGGAGCCCAGAATGAGCGGTTTTGGCCAGGCGGCCAACCTGCTAGCCCCCTGGGCGTGCTTCTTGCGATCGACGTCGGCAACACCAACACCGTGCTTGGCCTCTATCACACGGGCGCGGGCAGTCCGCCGACGCTGGCCCATCATTTCCGCATCGCCACCAATCGTTCGGCCACCAGTGACGAGATGGGCGAGTTGATCCTGTCGCTGGTGGAGCGCCGTCACATCGCGGTCCCCGAGATCGAAGGATCGATCCTGGCCTCGGTGGTGCCACAGCTGAACCGCATCTTTGTCGAGGCCTGCACCCGCAGCTTTGGCACCGCCCCCATCGTCGTGGGCCCCGGCGTCAAGACCGGGATGCCCATCCTCGTGGACCAGCCCAACGAAGTCGGTGCCGACCGCATCGTCAACGCCGTCGCCGGCTACGCGAAGTACAAGCAGGCGCTCATCATCGTCGACTTCGGCACCGGCACCACGTTTGACGCCGTCACCGACAAGGGCGAGTACCTCGGGGGCGCCATTGCGCCAGGCATCGACATTTCGATGGATGCGCTCTTTTCCCGTGCCGCCAAGCTTCCCCGGGTGGAGCTGCGCCGTCCTCCCAAAGTGATCGGCAAGAACACCATTCACGCCCTCCAGTCCGGCCTGCTCTACGGGTATGCCGGACTTGTCGACGAGCTCGTTTCCCGCATGTCGGCCGAGCTCGCCGTTCCAACCAAGGTCGTCGCCACCGGCGGCCTCGCCTTCCTTTTTGAAGGCGTCTCCCGAACCCTGCAGGTGGTGGACGAGTTCCTCACCCTCGATGGGTTGCGCATCTTGTACGACTTGAATGCCCCCCGCAGGTCCGACTCACTCTGACGTCGACCTCGACACCCGCGCCCCTGCGCCGATGGACCACATGACCAAGCCCACCGATTCCACCGAACTTCCAGCGACCTCCGACGACACAGCGGCCCCCGCCGTCGCGAGCGCCAGCGCCCACGAAGCCAGCAGCTCCGACGCGACTGCCTCCCACAACATCGACAGCGCCAACACCGCCGACAACGGCGACAACGAGCCCCGCGTCATCGATGAGGCCGCCTGGGCCGAAGAGAACGGCGACGACGACGACGATGACGACGAACCCCTGCACTTCGGTGCCGTCGCCGTCGAGGACGGCGCCACTGACGAAGGCGGCGACGCCAACGAGGCGAACGAAGCCAATGACGCCCGCGTCGCCCTCGCGGCCCGCCCCGACCTGGAAATCACCCTCAACGCCGATGCCGAGATTCCCCTCGCCCTCATCGACGAAGACGCTCTGTGGGTCGTCAAGCGCCTGCGCGCCAAGGGCTTTGAGGCCTACCTGACGGGTGGCTGCGTGCGGGACCTCCTGCTGGGTCGCCAGCCCAAGGACTTCGACGTCGCCACCGGTGCCCACCCCAACCAGGTGCGGGCGGTGTTTCGCAACTGTCGCCTGGTCGGACGCCGCTTCCGCCTGGCCCATGTGGTGTTTCCGTCGGGCAAGGTCATCGAGACCGCGACCTTCCGCGCGAACCCCACCGACACCCTCGAGGACCTGCCCGAGGACCTCCTTGTCGCCCGCGACAACGTCTTCGGCAACGTCGAGGAAGACGCCCGCCGCCGCGATTTGACCATCAACGGGCTCTTTTACGACCCCGTCGCCGGCAAGGTCATCGACTTCGTCAATGGTCGTGTGGACCTCGACGCCCGCCTGATTCGCACCATCGGCGACCCCGAGATTCGCTTCCAGGAAGACCCGGTCCGCATCCTGCGGGCCATCAAGTTCGCCGCCCGACTGGGCTTCGACATCGAACCGGCCACCTGGGAGGCCATGAAGCGCCACACGGGCGGCTTGCTGCGGTGCGCCCACGCCCGACTCCAGGAGGAAATCCTGCGGCTGTTGGCGTCGACCCACGCGGCCACCAGCTTTGACCTGTGCGCCAAGGCCGGCGTCACCGCGATCTTGCTGCCGGAGTTCTCGGCCGCCCTCGATGTTCTCCCCGTGGAACTGCCGCCCCCACCACCCGCTGTCGAAGTCCTCACGACTGGCGTTGTCGAGACGACATCAGCGTCGGAGCCAACGGAGGCAACGGAGGCAACGGAGCCAACGGAGCCAACGGAACCAGTGGCAGCGACCGTCGACGCCATTGAGGGCATTGAGGCCGTCGAGACCGTCGAGACCGCCGAGGCCGTTGAGGCTGTTGAGGCTGTCGAGGCTGTCGAGGCGCCGACGCCCGTGCGCGCCCCCGCCGCCCTGGCCTGGCCGACCCTGTACACGGCCGAAGCCCGCCACCAGCGGCTGGCCTCGATGTTCGCCGCCCTCGACGACGTCCGCCGTCGGGACGCCGACATCACGTCGGCCCTCGCGTTTGCCGTCCTCGTCGCTCCCGTCTGGGAGTGCTTGCAGCCCGTTCCCGGCGCGTTTGACACCTGGTGGAACGCCACCGCCGACGCCTGGACCGAGCGCATTCGGCTGACCCGCCACGACCGCGAACGCGTTCCCCAACTGCTGGCGGCCCAGTTTGACCTGCAGCCCGATCGTCGCCGGGGCCATCAGGCCCGGGCCACCGTTGGTCGTCCCTCGTTCCGCGAAGCCCTGCTGCTGCTGACCATCCGGCTCCATGCTGCCGGCCTGCCCCTCGACGAGATCGCCAGCTGGAAGGTGGTGGCCGCCTCCTACGGTCACCCGTACCAGCAGCCCCGCCACGATCGGAATCGCCAACGGGCCGCAGGTCGGGCCCCGGGCAGCGGCAGCGGCGAGCGCCGTGGCCGCGGACGTGATCGTGACCGCGACCGTGACCGTGACCGCGGTCGTGGCCGCAACAACAACAGCAATGGCGGCGGGGGCCGGCGGCGAGGGCGCTGAAAAGTCTTGTCTCTTCAGCCACTTGGCCAGGCGCCCGGCGGCTGAAGCGACCCTGGCGCCGCAAAACAGAAACGCCGACACCCGGGAGGGCGTCGGCGTTTCTGTTTCAGCTTGTGAAGCTCAGAAGCTCAGAAGCTCAGAAGCTCAGAAGCTCAGAAGCTCAGAAGCTCAGAAGCTCAGAAGCTCAGAAGCTCAGTTGCAGAAGATGTTCTCGGTCTTGGGCCAGTAGTAGGCGAAGACGTTGCAGTGCTCGGAGAACTCGGCGGAGTTGCCAAAGGTGTAACAGCAGTCGCCCGCTTGCTCGGGATCGCGCTCATTGACCTCCTCACAGCCCTGCGCAGGCTCCTGCCAGCGATACTGGCAATCCCACCAGATGCCGCCGTTGTTGGGCACATCGATGTCGAGGCCGAGCGACATGGGCGGCTCGTCCCACGACGTCGACTCATAGAACTCGGCGGCGTCACCGGGGTGGTCGATGCTGACGCCGTCCCAGGCAAACATGCGGAATTGGCTGCCACGGGAGTGGAAGTGGCCGTTGGCAGCCGCAATCTTGAAGCCGGCCTCGCTGCCCGACGCGAAGCCGCAGGAGCCGCTGTAGAGGGGCTCTGGGTTGCTCTGGCAGATGCGAATGGACTGCTGGGTGGCAAATAGCGTCCCCATCTCGATGGGGTTTGCGAGCTTTGACTCATGGAAATTGACGATGACCTCGCCACCATTGGGGGTGAGCTGCAGGTCGGCGTTTACGTAGTGGGTCTGCACCATCAGCATCTCGCCGGGAACGAATCGCTGGGCGACCCCTTCGGGCAGAATCCAGTCCACCACCGGTTTCTCGGGTGAGGACTCCTGGCTGTTGACGACGAGAGGCCAATCCGCCCAGTTGGTCGAAATCCGACACTCGCCGCCGCGAACGACGTCGCCGTCCTGCCCGTGCAGGTTCAGGATCGAGTTCACCCGAAAGATGTTCATGTGATGGGTGCCCGTTCGGCTCGCCATCGCGAAGCGGTCAATCCAGACGTCGGAGCCATCACCATGGAGGTCGGGGAACTCCATGAAATAGCAGTCCTGGACTTCCACCCCGGGAGGAACCGCAAACGGGGGGACGTAGGCCGTCCACCCCTCGCCGGCGGCAAGGGGCGTCAGGCCACCGATGAGCTCGGGAGGGGGTGGAGGCGGGCAACCCGCCAGGGCGACAACGACAGCGATGGACAGCAGGCGCATACGGCAGTCTATGCCACCTGTCGTGACCGGGCCAGGTGACCGGGGTCTCCCGGCCCGGTCGATTCTGGACGTAGACTGGACAAACGATGCCCTACGTTGAACTGCTCGACGACTCCGCCTGGCCGATCATCTACGCCCGCTTTCGCGGCACCGCGACCATTGCCGACTACGACGTCTATGCCCGCTGGTACGAAGCCCAACTCGCCAGGGCCCTTGCTGAGGGAACCAGGGTGATAGCCATCTCCGACACCACCCCGGGGGTCTCTGTTTCGTCAGACGTTCGTCGGCACATCACGTCCTGGATGACCGCGCTTGATCAAACGCCCGCCGCGCGGGCCTCGCTGGCGAACCTCGTCGTCATTGACGGTCTCGTGATCCGTGGGGTGCTGACCGCCATTGGCTGGGTGATGGGGAGCCGGATGAACGTCGTCACCACCGTCGCCTCGGTGGAAGCGGCCTGGGACGGCGCCACCACAACGCTCTCAGAGGCGGGCATGACACCAGCGACGACGAAGCCCGCCTGGCTCAAGAGCAAGGCCAGCTGACCGTTGTCACCCTCCCTCAGCCGCCGAGGATCTTCCAGATGGCGCCGCTGGCCACGAGGCCTGACAACCCGAGAAACAGCGCGTACAGGCTCTCGCCGGCGATGAGGCCACCACCGACCAACGACGTCGTCGACATGTCTTCGGGCATGGCCTCTCCCTCGCCCGGGGAGCCCGACGTCGGACCCACGCGGCGGCGCCCTTCAACCCAATTGAAGATGCTGGCAAAGATGCCGCCCAGACCGAACCACAATGACGTCGTGAAGTCGACGAAGCCGCCGAACGACGACGCATACGGCGACGCGATGATGAACGCGTCGAGGGTGAAGTCGACGGTCTTGGTGGTGGCGCTCTTGACGCGCCAGGCTTGATAGCGCGCCGACTTCTGCAGCACCTTGCGGATGACCTGGATGACGACGCCGAGGACGACGCCCATGAACATCACCGACAGGGTCTTGGTGTTGTCCTTGTCGAGGGTGTTGAGCACGCCCGTGAACTTGTAGGTCATGGCGCTCTGCCATTTGGCGCCCTCGGGGGTCTCTCTGAGCTCCGGGTGGGCGAAGAGGTTTTCTTTGAGGATGGGATAGGCCTCCATGAAGACCCTGGTCATGATGACGGCGAGCACGGCCCCCATGACGACGCCAAGCATCTGAAAGCGAAACTGGATGTTGCGGTCGCTGCCGAGGCGGGCCCCGGTGGAACGGTCTTGCTGCATGTCGACGCCAACGGTGCACGACACCAGCAGGATGGAGCCGGCCAGCAGCCCGACCAGGGGCTCGCGAAGACCCATCCCCGCCATGATCAGGACCGTGACGACGAAGGCCGACGAGATCGGATTCTGATCGGTGATCCCCTGGGAGATGCCGTTAATCATCAGAAAGACGAACGCCATGGCGATGGCGAACAGCACCCAGCCGACCGGCATCGCCAAAATCTGGTTGGCGACGACGACGAGTGCGGCGGCCCAGAAGGCAACCCAGACCAGCAGCATGCGCACATTGGTGGTGCGACCATCGGACGAGACCTCGGGGGCCACCGAGGCGCGGGCCGCGCGCACCTTGCTGATGGCATCCCGGGCAAGCAGCGACAGGTCGATGACGGCGGCACCGAGAATGGTGCCAAGGGCGAAGATGAAGCCGATCTTGCGGAAGGGGTCGTGGGGACCCAGGTAGCCATTGTCGCGGAGCCAGGGCGTGAGCCACACGCCGATGCCGCCGACGAGGATGGCCGACGCCGAGATGCGGGCCCCGACAATCATGCCGCCGCCGAAGGTTGCCGCCGAAAACGTCGTCGCCATGTCCATCGGGCCCGTGGTCGTCAGGGACAGCTTGACGGCGGCCTTGTGGGCGGCCTCCTGCATGCCGGCGTAGACCTCGGCGAGGACCTCGACGACCTTGCCCAGAACAAAGCCGACCCCGATGCCGCCGAGGAGCTTGCCCACGGACTGTTTGAGGATCTCCCGGTCCGTCATCGCCCGCAGGATGTTGGCCACTGCAAGGCCCGACGGGTAGGTCAGCTGCAGTTTGTCGACGAGGATGGGCGTGTAGAGCATGCCGACGCCCACGCCAAACATGCCGATACACAGAAAGAACACGATGAGCTGCCAGGCCGGTGGCTGTTCCATGCCCAGCCAGACCATGGCCTGAATGAGGACCCCCATGGCCGCCATCGACGACACCGACGCCGCCATCGTCTGCATGTAGTTGGCGCCGTGCTTGCCCTCGCTGCCGTAGCCGAGGGTGACGACGGAGCCAAGGATGCCGGCCAGGACCTGACCGCCAATGAAGAAACCCAGCGAGAAATTCATGTAGGCCGCGGTGACGCCGCCGAGAGGCCCCAGAATGAACACCGCCACCAGGCCCAGCAGCAGGAAGTACTTCTTGCTGCCCAGGGGCGGCAGGAAGGAGAACGCGGGAGCGGAAGGGGTTTTCGTGGTCGGCGTCGACATGAAGGTCGCTTCCCATTGCCGGGCGCCGAAGAAAACCCCAATCACCGGGGATGATGACCGACGCCGCCGCCATCCTTTCGGCCCTTGGACTGCAGCAGAACCCCCGGGAAACGGCACTGACCGTCATGGTTCGCTCGCCCATCGACGGCGCGACGATTGCCGAAGTCCCCCTCAACCAGGATCCCGACGTCGTCGCCAGCAAGGCCGTCGCTGCGTTTGCCGTGTTGAAAGCGATGCCCATGCCCGCCCGGGGCCAGGTGGTGCGCGAAATTGGCGAGGCCTTCCGCCGTCACAAGACGGAATTGGGGCGCCTCGTGACCCTCGAGGTCGGCAAGATCCCCAGCGAAGCCGAAGGCGAGATCCAGGAAATCGTCGATGTCTGCGACTTCGCCTGCGGCCTGTCCCGGAGCATCGGCGGCGCCACCTGGGCGTCGGAACGGCCCCAGCACCGCCTCAACGAACGTTGGCACCCCCTGGGACCCGTGTTGTGCATCACGGCGTTCAACTTCCCCGCCGCCGTCTGGGGCTGGAACGCGGCCCTGTCCCTGGTCTGCGGCGACCCCATCGTCTGGAAGCCGTCCCTGAAGGCACCCATGACAGCCCTGGCCTGCATGCGCATCGCCCACGAGGTCCTCGACCGCCACGGGCTCAAGGACGCCGCCCAACTGCTGTTGGTCGACGACGCCACCGCCGCTACCGTCGTGGCCGACCGACGCTTTGCGCTGGTGAGCGCCACCGGCAGCACCCGCATGGGCAAGAGCGTGCAGCAGACCGTCTCGGCGCGCCTGGGGCGCACCCTGCTGGAACTCGGCGGCAACAACGCCGTCGTCGTCATGGCCGACGCCGACGTCGACCTGGCGTTGCGGGCCGTTGTCTTTGGCGCGTTTGGCACCGCCGGGCAGCGCTGCACGTCGACGCGCCGACTGCTGATCCACCGCGACATCGCCCACACCTTTGTCGAGCGATTGGTGCGGGTCACAGAGGGCCTCACCGTGGGTGATCCCTTCGCCGTCGACACGATGGTGGGTCCGTTGATTGACGAGGACGCCGTCGCCCGCTTCGCCCGCGCCCTCGACGCGGCCCGCGCCCAGGGCGGCGAGGTCCTGTGCGGTGGGGTGATGAAGGGCACCTACGTTCGGCCTGCCGTCGTGCGCTCCCGTCGGGACATGCCCCTTGTGCGGCAAGAGACGTTTGGTCCCCTGCTCCATGTCCTGACCATCAATGACATCGACGACGCCATCGCCGTCAACAACGACAGCGACCACGGCCTGAGCGCCGCAATCTTCACGCGCGATCTGCGCCTGGCCGAACGGTTCGTCGACGGCGCCGACTGCGGCTTGTGCAACGTCAACACCGGCACCTCGGGGGCCGAAATCGGCGGCGCCTTTGGCGGCGAGAAAGACACCGGCGGCGGTCGCGAATCGGGGTCGGACAGCTGGAAGCAGTACATGCGCCGCCAGTCATCCGCCGTGAACTATGGCGACGCCCTGCCCCTCGCCCAGGGCGTCCGCTTCGACATCGGCTGACGACGACGACGACGACTCAGGTCATCTGCAGGGCGCGGTCGAGGTGTTCCAGCAGCACGTCGGTCCCCTCCAGCCCCACCGACAAGCGCACGAGGCCGGCGGTGATGCCGCGGGCGTTGCGGTCGGCTTCGGGCACCCCGCTGTGGGTCATGGAGGCCGGGTGCTGCACGTAGCTGATGGCGCCGCCGAGGCTGACGGCGAGTTCCATGGGCGTGTCTTTGCGAGCGAAGTAGTTCATGACGGTAACGCCCGCCGCCATGCCACCCTTCAACTCGAAGGCGATCAGGCTGCCGCCGTTGCGCATCTGACGTGTGGCAAGGGCATGCTGGGGATGGGACGGCAGCCCCGGGTAGTGGACGGCGGCGACCTTCGGGTGGGTGAAGAGGTACTCGGCAATGCGCTGGGCGCTGGTGGATTGTCCGTCCTGACGAACCGCCAACGACTGCACCATCATGCCATTGAGCCAGGAATCAAACGGCGACGGCGTGGCGCCGAGGTCCTTGTACCAGCCAAAGACGTCGTCGCGGAGCATGGGAAACGGCCCGAGCAAGGCCCCCGCCACTGAGGCCGAGTGGCCGTTGATGAACTTGGTCACCGAGTGAACGATGACGTCGGCCCCCAGCCGAAAGGGTTGTTGCAGCCACGGCGAGCAGAACGTGTTGTCGACGGCAAACAGCACGCCGTGCTCCTCGCACGCCCGCGACGCGGCCTGCAGGTCGCACAGGTGCAGGGTGGGGTTCTCGGGGCTCTCGACAAAGAGCATCGCCACGTCGGGGGCGGCGACGGCGGCTTCGACGGCGGCGGCATCGGTGACGTCGACGAAGCGGGCCTCGACCCCGAAGCGGGACAGGTTCCGGGCCAGGCTGTCGGTGCAGCCATAGACGGACCCCAGCACGACGGCGTCGCCCTGTTTGAGCACCGACATGAACAGGGCCGAGATGGCTCCCATGCCCGACGCGAAGCACAGAGACCCGATGGTGGGCTGGCGCTCATCGACGGCGAGGGCCTTGTCGATGACGTGGTGGGCCTCCAACTGAAACAGGACCCTCTCCAGGTATTCCGTCGTCGGGTTGCCCAGGCGCGTGTAGATGCGAGCATAGGGGCGCTCGCCGTTGACCGACATGCCGAGGAAGCGGTCGGCGCCATCCTTGACGGTGTCGAAGGCGAAATTGCTCCGCTGCTGAATCGCCGGCAGGCCGGTGCCCACGGCCACCGTACGAAAGACGCCGTCGTCGAGTTGGGGCGTATCGTCACGCACAAAGCGACGTTTGCGGTCCATCCACCACTCCCACCAGGGAAAGCGGGCAGCGGCTCGGCCAGGTTTCGTCGTCGGTGTCGTCATGCGGTCTCCGGAAGGTTTCGCCGTCTTTGACGAGCGGAGCCCGCCGCGCAAGGTGTGATGCCCCACACCCGATTGACCCGGCGCCCGCAGCAGGGCCACGTGGGGCATGTCTCTCCTGCCGACGCCCTCCCACCCGCTGCTGGACCGCCTCTGGGCGGGGTACGTCGCCGATGTCGGGCATGCCCGTCGCTTCGTCGACCTGTGTGGCGGCCCGTTCGAGAACGACCACATCGCCCTGCGGACCCTGGCCCGAACGGGGTCGGGCTCGGGGATCGCGGTGTTTCGGCCGGTCTTTGAGGCCCTCGGCTGGCAGGTCGCCGAGCACTACACGTTCCCCGACGTCCATTTGCAGGCTGTCTATCTCTCGCAGCCGGGACTCCCCCGGGTCTTCATCAGTGAGCTGGACGTGACAGCGCTGCCTGAAGACGCCGCCGCGGCCCTGCTCCGCATGCCCGCCGACCAACCGGCGCCAGTCAGCAGCGACGACGACCTCGCGGCCTGGTTCTGCGCGCCGCCCCCACCAAACCGGGCCGACGTCGACCTCGTGGCCCGCAGCTCCCAATACGGTGCCTGGTTGATGTGCTTTGGCCGCCGGGTGAACCACTTCACCGCCGCGGTCGACGACGTCGCCGCCTGGCAACACCGACTGCTGGCCGCCGGTGTCCCCATGAAGGCCGACATCGAAGGACCGGTCATTGCTCCCGGTGGCCGCGGTCTGCGGCAGACAGCCACGGCCGCCGCCGACGTCGACGTGCGTTTCGACGACGGCACCACCAGCCCTCGCCCCTATGCGTATTTCGAGATCGCCGAACGGAAGGGGGGCTTCGACGGCTTCCTCGCCCAACAAGCTCGACAACTGTTCGACCAAACCAAGCTCAGCTGAAGGCTGCGGGGCTCAGCTGAAGCACGCCAGCGGGCGGACACCTGACCGGTGCCCCTCGCGTCTGGCGCCCGCCCGAGCCCCAAACGGCACGGCGCGTCATGAGGGGGCTTGGCGAAGGCGATTTCGTCGGGCAATGGCTGGTGCATGTCATCTTCTCCAGCTCGTCGTACCGATCTTCGGAACATCGCCATCATCGCCCACGTCGACCATGGAAAGACGACCCTCGTCGACGCCATGTTGAAGCAGGCGGGTACCTTCAAGGCCCATGAGTCGACCAACGACCGCATGATGGACAAGATGGACCAGGAGCGTGAGCGCGGCATCACGATCATGGCCAAGAACACCGGCATCCTGCTCGGCGACATCCGGGTCAACATCGTCGACACGCCAGGACACGCCGACTTCGGCGGCGAAGTCGAACGCACCCTGCACATGGTTGACGGCGTGCTGCTGCTCGTCGACGCGGCCGAAGGCCCCCTGCCCCAGACCCGCTTCGTGCTGAAGAAGGCCCTCGATCTCGGCCTGACCCCCATCGCGGTCATCAACAAGGTCGACCGCGGCGATGCCCGCCCCGCCGAAGTCCTGCAGAAGCTGTACGACCTCTTCATCGACCTCGGCGCCGACGAGAGCCAGCTCGAATTCCCCGTGGTCTACGCCGCCGCCCGCGACGGTTGGGCGGTCCGCGGCGACAGCGTCAGCGGCGTGCCTCCCGAGGCGCTGCTGCCCGAGTCCACCAAGCAGAAGGGCGTCTTGGATCTCAAGCCCCTGTTTGCGGCCATCCTCGAGCACATCCCCGCTCCCATCGACAACAGCGATGAGCCCTTCCAGATGATGGTCAACGCCATCGACTACGACGAGTACATCGGCCGCATGGCCACGGGCCGCATCAAGGCCGGCAAGTGCTCCAAGAAGATGGACGTCACCCGCCTGGGCGAGCCCAAGGCCGACGGCACCCTCCAGACCGAAAAGGGCAAGCTCGTCAGCGTCAACGTGTTTCAGGGCATGGGCCGGATGGAAGTCGAGAGCGCCAAGGCTGGCGACCTCGTCTGCATCGCGGGTCTCGAAAACGTCGTCCCCGGCGACACCATCATCGGTACCGACAGCGGCGCCCAGGCCCTGGAGCGCATCTCGGTCGGCGAGCCCACCCTCGGCATGATCTTCTCGATCAACGACGGTCCCTTTGCCGGCAAAGAGGGCAAGTACATCACGTCGCGCCAGATTCGCGACCGCCTGTTCCGTGAAACCCGCGGCAACGTCTCCATCCGGGTCCTCGAGACCGAGACCCCCGACAAGTTCAAGGTCCTCGGCCGCGGCGAGCTCCAGCTGGCCGTGCTCATCGAGGGCATGCGCCGCGAAGGCTACGAGATGTGCGTCTCGCGGCCCGAAGTCGTCGTCAAGGAGATCGACGGCCACAAGAAGGAGCCCCTCGAAGGCCTCGTGGTCAACATCCCCGAGACCGCCGTTGGCTCAGTCACTGAGCAGATCGGCAAGCGCGGTGGCCAGATGGTCGGCATGGAGTCCCCGAACTCCGGTTGGACCAGCGTCGAGTACGAGATCCCGACCCGTGGCCTCATCGGCTTCCTCGGCACCTTCCGCACCATCACCCGCGGCGAAGGGCAGATGTCGTCGTACCTGAAGGGCTGGGTGCCCTACCAGGGTGACGTCGAGGCCCGCTCCGCCGGCGCCATGATCGCCAACGAGCAGAACCGCACCACCCCCTACGCCATCTTCAACCTGCAGCCCCGCGGCCAGATGTTCGTGGGCCCCGGCGAAGAAGTGTACGAGGGCATGATCGTCGGCGAGCACGCCCGCGACAACGACCTCGACATCAACATCACCCGCGAGAAGAAGCTCACCAACATCCGCGCCGCCGGCAAAGATGAAAACATGATCCTCACGCCGCCCAAGCGCATGCGCCTGGAAGAAGCGATGGAGTGGATCGACATGGACGAGCTCATCGAGGTCACCCCCGCCGCCGTCCGTCTGCGCAAGCGCGGCCTCAAGCCCGGCGCGCGTGCCAAGCGCAAGAAGACCGAGAGCGAAGACTGAGCGTCGACAACGGCCATCGCCGTTGACGACCAGGGCCATCCGCACCCCCGGTGCTGGTGGCCCTTCTCTTTTGGGCACAACCATTCAGTCTCCGACCATGACTTCGCCGTCGACATCTTCGCTGGCCATCTACCCGATCCACGTGCCGCTGACCGTGCAGTGGGGCGAGATGGACGCCTACCAGCACGTCAACAACGTCGTGTACTTCCGCTGGTTCGAGACCGCGCGCATGGCGCTGTTTCGCGCCATCGATTTCACCAGTGGCACAGGCACCGGCCCCATCCTGCACAGCACCACCTGCCGGTATCGGGCCCCGGTGTATTTCCCCGACGACATCGTGGCTGCCGCCCGCGTCACCGACGTCGGCGACGATCGTTTCACCGTCGAGATGGCCGTCTTCAGCGCCCGCGAACAGGCCATCGCCGCCACCGGCACTGCCGTGATCGTCGCCTACGACTACGTCAACAAGACCAAGGCCGCGCTGCCCGCCGCGGTACGGGCCCGCATGGCGGTGCTGGGCTGAGCCCTCGTCAGTGGGGAAGGCCGGCGGCGATGGTGAACAGGGTGATGAAGATTTCGGCGACGATGAGGATGATGATGTACCACTCGAGCCGGTGGGCGTGCTTGTTGTCGACGAGGTTGAGCAGCATCTCGGCCGTCGACGCAATCAGGCTCAGCTTGCGCTCAAGGATCTTGTCCCGCTCGCGCAGTTCGTATTCGTCCTCAAGCCGAAGGTAGAGCCGCTCCAGATCTGGCCGCTCCCAGAGCATCTCGGGTTTGTCGTCGATCTCGATGCGCCCCGTCATGGCCGATTGGATGATGATGGTGCTGCCGAGGTTCTTTTGCAGCTGCTTCTGGAAGGAGCGGGCGCCGCGGCCCTGCTGAAGGGCCTGGGCCCAGCCCTCCATGGCGGAGTAGCTCTCCCGCACGGCGGCCTCATAGCGGGCAAGGGCCACCGAGCGGGCGAGAATCTCGGCGATCACCTGGACCCGCTCCACGGTCAGCGACGACACACTCAGGGCCTGACCGACGGCGCCGGCAACGCCTTCGGCCAGGTCGTTGGTGGGGTCGCCGCCGATGCGAATCTCCAGCTCTTCGGTCTCGGGCTTGGCAAACGCCTCGCCCACGAACTGCCTGAGCTGGGCTGTGACGTTGGCCTCCTCCAGGGGGCTCACGTTGAACAGCACCACCGCGCCGTAGCGAAACACCACCATGGCCCCGCGCTCCCCCACCGACAGGCACAAGGGCGACTGGGTCGAAAGCCGGCTGGTTGATTCAAGGGCGCGCACATCAAGGCGCTCCCCCAGGCACAGGGCCCGAACGCGGACGGAGGATGCACCGGGGAAGAGTGGCGTCGACACACCGCCGATCTGGCATGTCCAGCACCATCCGGCAAAACACCCGCTCACCCACCATCGGCAACCACCTGAAATCACGACAGTTTTGATCTACACACCGAAACCGGTGAAGACATGGCGCCCGCTGGCGTCGGATGCGAAGGTTCTGTCTCGCTTCCGACGTCGAGGTCTTCGTGCGCTGCCCCGCCTGCGGCACCACCTGCCCTGAGAGCGCCACATTCTGTGGCGGCTGTGGACGCGCGCTGAAGACGCCAACCACCAAGGTGCCGGGGCTGGCTGCGCCGACGTCGGCGCCTGCACCCGCGCCGTCGGACCCGCCCCAGGCGGCGCTGCCCACCTGGGCCCCAAAACCCCTGGCCGGTCGACGGGGTCATGGTGCCGCCACCCCCATCGACGACGACGGCGGGGCCAACCGGCCACAGGCTGGCGACGACAGCGACGGCGACCGCACCTGGCAGCCCGGCGAAGTCATCGTGGCCACCTATGTGGTCGACCGCCAACTCGGCCAGGGCGGCATGGGGGCCGTCTACCTCGCCACCGACCGCATCAGTGGGCAGCGGGTCGCCATCAAGGTGTTGCCAGCAGCCCTGGCCCGCGAGCGCGACATTCGCGAGCGCTTCGTCATGGAGGCCCGGGCCCTGGCAGCCCTCGACCACCCGGGCATCGTGCCCCTGGTGACCTTCGCCCTCGACGGCGACGAACGCTTTTTGGTGATGAAGTACGTCTCGGGCGAGTCCCTCGAAGCCCTGCTGCGCCGTGAGGGTGTGCTCGCGCCGGCCCGGGCCCGCGTCATTCTGCGGGCGATGTGCGCGGCCCTCGCCTACGCCCATGGCAAAGGCGTCATCCACCGCGACATCAAGCCAACCAACATCCTCATCGACGACAACGACCAGGTCGTCATCGTCGACTTCGGCATCGCCCGTTCCCTCGATCGCGGACGACGGGTCACAGAGACCGGCATGCTGATGGGCACGCCGCAGTACATGAGCCCCGAGCAGATCAGTGGCGACGACGTCGACGGCCGCGCCGACCTGTATGCCTGTGGCCTGGTCCTGTTCGAGATGCTCGCTGGTTCGCCGCCATTTGATGGCGAGCGCACCTTCGACATCCTGCGGGCCCACGTCGAGGCTCCCGTCCCCGACGTCGTCGCCCGCCGTCGTCGCGCGGTGGCCGACGGCTCCGCGGCCGACGGCAGTGACCACCGACCCACCGACATCCCGATCCCCGAGGACCTGCGGGCCCTCATCGCGGGCCTGCTCCACAAACGGCCCGATGGGCGTCCGGCCTCGGGCCACGCGGTCATCGACATCCTCGACGGACGCAGCAGTCTGCTGCCAGCGCCGGTCGCCGTCCCCGACGACGCGCCCCCGGGTCAAGCAGCGCCGCCGCGCGCCGACCGTCCCCGAGCGACTTCAGAGACGCCGGCGCTGGCGTTCACCGACGAAGCCACCGAGAGCGACATGCTCCCGCGACCGGGCCTTTCCTCGTCGGCGTGGGTGCTGGCGGCGGTCATGTTCGCGGTGGCCGGTGCCGGCGTGGTCTTTGCCGTCAGCGATGGAGCCGACGCCAGCGACCGCGCCGTCGTTGACGCCGGCCAGGCGCCGAGTTTTGAGATGGCAGCCCTCCTCGCCCGCGGTCGGTTGGCCCTGGAGCAAAACCGTCTCGACGACGCCCGCATCGCCGTCGACACCGGGCGCCATCTCAGCGACGCGCCGCCGCCCGCCCTGCTGCTGCTGGAGACCGACGTGCGGGCCGCCATCGCCCGCCACAACGCCGGGCCCGAGGCGGTTCCGGCCCCGGTTCCGCCGTCCACCGGTCGCCCCCCGCGCCAGACGCGCCAGAACCCGCGCCAGCCTCCGACTGCCCCAACACCAGGTCAGGTGTCGACTGGTCCCCTGGAAGCGCCCCCTGGGCCGCCAGGGGACGCGCCAGAACCGGTGGGGCGTCCATCCACCCTGCCCGAGGCGCAACTGGAGGCCATCACCCAGGCCACCCGGGCCGGGGTTTCGGCCTGCTTCGCCGACCACGTCCTCGCCGAAGACGAAAACGCCGCCGGCGAATTGCAGCTGGCGGTGGTCATTGGCACCGACGGTGCCGTGCGCCGCGTCGACATCAAGCGAGCCACCCTGACCCAGCCGGCCTTTCAGCGCTGCGTGGTTGACGCCGTCAAGGGCTGGCAGTTTCCGCCGTTCGTCGGCGGCGATGACCTGTTGCTGCACAGCTACACGTTCAAGGCCCGCCGCGAATAATCATGATTCTTCAAATGCTTGGCGAAGCGCCCAGCATTTGAACTGCCCCTCACGGCACCAGGGTGGTGCACTCGTCGCGGTCGAGCCAGACCCCACCGCAGCCACCGCAGACGTCGGCGATGACGTCGGCGATGAGAACGGGACGCATGGGCTGCGCGCAGCCCGGACACGGACCGGCTCGTCCGGTGCTGCCGCGGGCGGCGGCCACGGTGGCGGGCGTGACGTCGAAGCGCTCGAGCAACAACGGCCCCGCCAGCACCCCGGGGAAGAAACTCCCGCCACAGCCGGGGCAAACATCCTCCCGATGGCGCCCATGCCGTCTGTGAAGGGGTTCCTGACAGGACGGACACAGGCCCGAACCCTCGACGACGGCGACCCGCCGGGTGAACCGGGCCAGGGTCGCCCCATCGAGCCGTTGCATGAGGCGCAACAGGTCAACCATGGCCATGGTGTCGATGACGGCGCTGGCCTCAAGCCAGCCAACCACCCGGAGGCGTTCCACCGTGCAGTCGACGTCGTCGGCGCGTTGTTGGACCCGGGCGCGGAGGCCGTCAAAGAGCGCTTGGGAAACGTCGGGGCCCGTCGATGCTGGCAACGGACCCACCGACATGTCGAACAGCACCCGCCGGTGGTTGCCAGCGAGGTCGACGACGCCACGAAACACGTCTGTCCCGCTGCGAACAATCACCCAGGCCCGGGTGGGGTCGTCGTCGCCTTCCAGGGTCAGGGCTCCGCCGAGCAGCCGCTGGAGGGCACCAAAGCGCCAAGCACAACGCAGGCCGGTCAGCGCCCCAACCATCGGCGTCAGTTTGGCCCGGTGAACCGGAACGTCGCGATGCCCGGTTGGACGCTGACGCTGTCGATGGTCTGCCGGGCAGCGCGCGGCACCCCCTGCCCGTCGACGCCACGCAGGGCGATGGTGACGAGGGACCCTTCGGTGCCCCGGGGCAGCGCGATGAGGGTGTTGCCGATGGCGCAGGCGATGTTGATGCCCTCGCTGACGCCGTTGGCGCTCACCTGGATGTCGACGGTGTTGGACAAAGCCACGCCGCAGTCGCCCGTCCAGAGCACCCGGGCGAACACGATGCTCGGCAGCAGGGTCGCCGTGGCCGTGGCACGCACGCCCGTCAACGAGACGTTGCTGACGACGGTACGGAAGATCGAGTCGCCCTCTTGCTGGCGCAGCCCCTCGAAGATCACGTTCACGGGGCCGCCCTCGATGATGAGGTTTGGCACCTCGACGCGGCCGGCGTTGCAGGCGGTTTCAACAGACTCCAGCAGCACAGCGTTGACACCGTTGCCGCGCTCGATGCGCACCAGCACCGTGTCGACGTCGGCATCGCCGCACGACGTCGTCAGGACCGGCACTTCGCCGTCGTCAAGCAGGACGTTTTGGTCTTCAAAGAGGCTGAAGTTCCACGACAGTTCGAGGATCGACCGGGTGGGCGCCAGCGTCACGACCTGGGGCGCCGTGGTGCGCCCGGGCAGCAGGGTGGCAGCGCGGGTGCCGGTCAGGACCACGGTATCGCCAGCAACACCCTCGGCGAAGATGGTGGCGTTCCCCGGGGCAGGGCCGGGCAAGGTGGCCTCACCAGCCACGCAGGCGACCGCCTGACCGGTGCTGCCGCCAGCGGCGTCGACGATGCGCACGTCGATGTTGGCGACGCCCAGCGAGGCGCAGGTCTCGCCCGCCGGCAATTCGAAGCGAACCACCACCTCGGAGGCGAGGGCATCGAGGTCGATGACCCCGAGGTCCTTGCGGGCAGCGTCAAACGCCAGGGCGTCGACGTCCTTGGTGTATTGAACCTGGTTGTTGCCATCGATGGCATCCAGGTGGAGGCGGTAGGAGCCAGCAGGGACGTTGGCGAAGTCGAAGCGGCCTGCGACGCAGGCCACGTTCTGGCCGTCGACGACGAGGTCGGTGGCGTCATCGATGAGCTGGGCCTCGACGTTGGCGACCCCCGCTTCGGCGCAGTTGGCGATGCCTGCAAAGGAGTAGCGGACCTGGGCATTCACGAGCTCGGCAGCCAGCGACACGGCGTCGATGCGCAGGGTCTCACCAGCCTGCAATCCCGTCAGGGGGCGCACGGCACCGAAGCGGACGTTGCCGTCGCCGTCGATGGCCTCAACCTTGATGGTGTGGTCGCCCAGCCGGATGCCCTCGACGACCGCCAGACCGACAATACAATCGGTGGCGCTGCCGGCGATGCCAATGCCGTTTTCGTCGATGACCTGGGCCGTGATGGTGGCGACGCCGGCGGCACTGCAGTTGAGACTGCCGGGGAACAGGTACTGAAACTCGATCTTGCTGACGACCTCGCCGTTGGCGAGCGCCAGGGCCGCATCGATGGGCGTTTCCTGATTGGGCTTCACCTCGACGTCGATGCCCTTGCCGTTGCTGAAGACCGCGACGTCGCCATCACCGACCACCGTCATCGTGTAGGTCCCGGCCACCACATCGGGGATCACCATCGAGCCCTCGATGCAGGCCCCGGTCTGTCCGAACGCCAGACCGCCCGCGCCCTCTTTGCCCTTCTCGATGAGCTGCACGGTGACGTTGTCGACGCCGACCTCGGTGCAGCGCTGGCTGCCATCGAAGGACCAGGTGACCCGCACGTCGCCGACTTCGGCGCCGCCGATGGGAATCACACAGGCCGAACCCCCGGCCACAAGGATCGCGGAGCACAACACAATACGGGGGGTCGTCTTCATGGCTGGCCTCACGTCACGTCATCGGTCTGGGGACTTCGGGCAACTTGACCCGGAATCATGAGTATTTTCAGGCGCTTGCCACTGCATCGTCGTTGGTGCTGCGCCACGAATCTGCAGTCGGGTTCAGGGCTTTGGCTTCTTGACCTCGGCCGCTGCTTCCTTCTTCTTCTTCTTTTTGCGGGCTTGTTCGGCCTCGGCCTCTTGCGCCTTTTTGGCCTCGGCATCGGCGGTGGCCTTGGCGTCGAGGGCCTTGAGCGCATCGGGATCGGCGGGCTTCTTGGCGGTCGCCTTCTTCTTGGCGTCCTTGCGAACCTGCAGCTCGCGCCGGATGTCGTCGCCTTCGCCGACACCACGACGTCGGCGGTCCACGGCGTCGTCGGCGTTGAGGAGTTCGTCGTCATCCATGTTGGCGATGTCGGACCGTGTGAGGGCACGCCGCGGCGTGGCTGCCGTCCGGCCGTTGAAGGCCCGCGACGTCCCCGGCAGGCTCACGGGCCTCGTCGCCACTGCGCGACCGGGCCTGGGGTCGGTGCCCGGTGGCCGTTCGCCGTCGCGAAACAGGTTCATCGCCCCCGTGATGCCGATGGCGAAGGTGACGTCGGGGCGCAGTTCGGCAAGGCGCCCGAACTTGTCCGAGATGATGCGGCTCGAGCCGAGGGCCTCGCCAGTCACCGCCACCCATTCGGTGAGGTTGTAGGCGACGCCAACCGTCCCGCCGACGGCGGTGGTGCTCTCCTCGGCGATGACGGCATTGCCACCGATTGCGTACAGCGTGCCGAACGACGACACCGAGGTGGTGAACGTGAGGTTCCGGTTGACGCGCCAGGCTCCCTGTACGCCAGCCCCGATGCGCTCTTCGAGAAGTCCGCCAAGGGGATCAGACGACGGCGTGACGCCGGCCACCAGGGCCCCTTCGATGGCGCCCTCCCCCGACAGGTTCACCGACGCCCGCAGGGCCCCGTCGAGGAGGGGCAAGCCATGCAGCAGCATGTCCCGCTGCTTGCCTTCGTCGACGACGGCCGTCAGCCACCCGGCCCGGACCGAGCCGACGACACCGGGAAACAGCGAGCGGTTCCAGGCCACCGATGGCGTGACGCCAGCGTAGCCTCCGCCGTTGCCGAGGACGCCCCGCTCGTCGGCAAGGATGGCAGACCGGAACTGGAGATCGCCGGTGATGGAGTCCGTCGGCGTCAGCAGCCAGGTGAGGCTGCCGTTGGTCTCGGGCCGCACCTGAAAGGGCAGGAGAATCTGCTCGGCCTCACCAGGGGACGGCGAGCCCGTCACCGTGTTGCGCACAGCGCCGTTGAAGGTGAGGCGGGGATTGATGCGGTAGCCCGCGTTGATGCCGCCGGTGACGTCGCCAAACGGGAACTGGGCGAGATTGCCACCGCCAACCAGGGCTGCCGCTCGGGAGTTCCCGAGGTCCCGCACCGCGGCGCCAGCGTCGAGGTCGCCGATGGCGCCCGTCAGGTCGGCCGTGAAGCGCAGGCGCGACGACGGGGCGTAGCTGGCCTGGGCGCCGAAGCGGTGCATCACCAGGAAATAGTCCGCCGACGGGTAGATGAAGTTGAGGTTCGGCGCGTAGTTGGCGTCGAGAAACAGTTCTTGCCCCTGATGGGCCACGCGGATCTGGGGCGTGATGCCCGCAGCCGTCAGCTGGTTCGAAAATCCGTCCGCCACGACCTCCGACAGCAGCGAGGTGCGGACCTCCCCGCGGGCCACGAGATCGACGACGGTGCCGGCGGCAAGACCGCTGGAGGCGACAAGGGCAATGGCAAAACCGGACATCGCCAGCATCCTACGACATTCTGCGGCCCCATGGCCGAGCCTGCCGGGATCGAGTCAGTGGGGGCCGAAAGCCCCAAGCCGGCGGTGTGGGTCTGATGACTACCCCGGAGGGGGGGCGGTTTTGTCCAGGTTGTCCCGGCGACTCAGTGGCTTTCCAGCCACTTTGACGGCGAGCTTGGACACCAGCAGACCAATCTCGAACAACACGATCAGGGGACCCGCCAGCAGGAACTGGGTCAAGAAGTCGGGCGTGGGCGTCAAGACCGCGCCAATGATGAAGGCCGCGACAATGACGTAGCGCCGGTAGGCCCCCAGCTTGTTGGGGTCGACGATGCCCGCCAGGGAGAGCACGAAGATGAAGACCGGGGTCTCAAACACCACGCCGAACGCCAGCAGCATTTTCAACGTGAACGAGAAGTGTTCGTCGAGGCTCGGCATCATGGCGATGTCGGGGGGGATGCTCTCGACCAGGAAGCGGAACATCGTCGGAAAGACGGCGAAGTAGCAGAATGCGCCGCCGGCGCAGAAGCACACGGCACCGGCCCAGATGAAGATGATCGCGTAGCGGCGTTCATGGGCATAGAGCCCCGGGGCCACGAACAGCCACACCTGGTAGAGCACCCAGGGACTCGCCAGGAAGACGCCGGCGACGAGGGCGACTTTCATCTGGGCGATGATGTACTCGGCAGCTCCCGTCACCATGAAGCGCGCGGTGGGACCATGGACTTCGGTCAGGATGGTCTGCATGGGCGCACGCAACGCCTCGAGGAGCTGCTCTGAGACGGCAAACGCCAGGCCGGCGAAGATCAACACACCGAACAGGGCCCGACCCAGGCGCTTGCGCAGGTCTGCGAGGTGCTCGACGAGGGTGTACTCCTTGTCATCCACCGGGACGAACTCCACTGGCATCGGGGGCATCAGGGGCATCGGCGCGGTCGGTGGAATTCTCCGACACGGGCTCCGCCAATCTCGGTGAACTGTCTACACGTTCATCGGCTGGCGCCGATGAATTGCCCTTCCCGGACGGCTCGTTGTGGCCGGTGCTGTCAGGGTGGTCGATGGTCGATTCGTCGTCGACGGCGGACCCGACGGCGACGGCTGCCACTGGCACGATGGATGGTGCACCGGTGTCGTCAGCAGCCGCGTGGACGACGTCGTCGTGGGGCTCGTCGTTGAGCGCGGAGCCGGTGATGGACGGCGGGGCCCCCAGGGGCCCGCGAGGCTTGCGCACGTGCTCGTCGTCTTCGTCGATGTCGATGCTGCGGCGCAGGTCGTCAGACATACGCCGGACATCGCGCACACCGCGCGCGATCTTCTTGGCGATCTGCGGCAGCTCCGTCGGCCCGAAGACGAGGAGGGCGACGCCGACGATGACCAGCATTTCACTCATGCCGATGCCAAACACAGCTGTCGCCTCCACTGACCAGGGTCCTCGTCGAGCGTAGGGGCGGGCGCCGACCACCGCAATGGCCCCTGCCCCTCACCTGCTCACTGCCGAAACCACCACACGCAAGAAGCTTCAGGGCTTCTTTGGTGAGCCACGGCCGATGGTGACCTTCTTGAGCACGATGTCGACCTTGGGGCGGCTGCCTTCGGGCCCATCGGACTTCTCGACGCGGGTGATCTTCGGAATGAGGTCCATCCCCTCGACGATCTTCCCGAACACCGAGTGACGGCCGTCGAGCCAGGGCGTGTCCTTCTCGGTGATGAAGAACTGGGAGCCGTTGGTGTTGCGGCCACTGTTGGCCATCGACAACACGCCCGCGCCGATGTGGCGCAGCTCGGGGTGGAACTCGTCCTCGAAGCGGAAGCCGGGGCCACCCATGCCCGAACCGAGGGGGTCGCCACCCTGGATCATGAAGTCGGGGATGACCCGGTGAAAGATGGTGCCGTTGTACAGTGGGGCCTTGGTCTTCTCGCCCTTCGGGTTGGTCCACTCCTTGGCGCCCTCGGCGAGCTGCACGAAGTTCGTGATCGTGACGGGGACCTTCTCCCAATAGAGTTCGGCGACCATCGTGCCCATCGACGTCTCAAAGGTCGCGAACAGCTTCTCGCCAGGCTTCACGCCCAGGGTCTTGCCGACTTCGTCAAGGTTCGCCTTCGCCGCGGGTGGTGCCTTCTGGGCCTGGGCAAGCTTCTGCTGCAGGTCGCGCTTCTGCTGCTCAACGGTCTTGAGCTCCTTCTCCATCGAGGTGTTTTTGTCCTCGAGCTCCTTGACGCGTTGTTCGAGCTCGGCGTTGGCGCAGGCGGCGCTGCTGCCGCACAAAGCGGCGACAATCAGCATGGCAAATGGTGCACGCATGGGGTTCTCCGGTCGTGGGACGTGGTCGAGAATCGAGAATCGAGTGGCGAGAGAAGAGCACCGCCCTCCACCTGGGGAAGGGCGGTGCAGCGCTTTACGTCGGCCACCAGCGCCGACGGGGCCGGCTCAGTAGCCGACGACGGTGACGCTGTTGACCTTGACGGGCGTGACGGGGCGGTCGCCCTGGGCCTTGTTGGTCGGCGTGGCCTCGATGGCCTTGATGATGTCCATGCCCGTCGTCACCTGGCCAAAGACCGGGTGCTTCGAGGGACCGGGGGTGAACCAGTCGAGGTAGTCGTTGTGGACGGTGTTGATGAAGAATTGGCTGCCGCCGGAGTTCGGCCGGCCTGTGTTCGCCATCGAGAGCGTGCCCGGCTTGTTGGAGAACTTGGCGTCCTCACGGTGCTCGTCCTGGATGGTGCCGTGGGGGGGGCCACCGGTGCCGGCGCGGGAACTCGTGGGGTCCTTCGAGTAGGGGCAGCCGAACTGCAGCATGAAATTCTTGATGACCCGGTGAAAGTGCAGGCCGTCGTAGAAGCCGCTCTTGGCGAGGTCGAGGAAGTTCTTGGACGTGATCGGCATTTTGTCGAGAAAGACCTCGATGGTGAAGCTGCCCATGCTGGTGTCGAAGGTGGCGGTTGGATTGGCCATGGTGCGGGTCTCCTGATCCCTGGTGGAAAGACCCCAGCCCTTTAGCATTGTCTGGGCAGAACGACGTGTAGGTTGAAATCCCACCTGCGGCGAAGGCTTTGGACGCCAGACCCGGATGTCTTCGCTGGCGCCGAAAGGGTTCTGATGCTTCTTCGGCTGGCGCCGAAGAAGTCGACGGCAGCCCCCCGGTGGGGCACCGTCTCCGTGTGTTTCGAGGGCTCTTCCTGCTTGGATTGCTCCTCCTGGGCTCGACGAATGCGGCCCGGGCACAACGCCCGTTGTGGATCTGGTTCGACGACGACGGGACGCCGATTGTCTCCGATCGCCGCGATGACCCTGCCGCGGAGCCCTATCGGGTGGGAACCTTCGAGGAGATTGCCCTGCGCCAGCAAAACGACCCCCATTCGGGTCTGGGCCGCTTCAACGCACCGCCGGTGGTGCCGGCCGAGGTTCTGGCCCTGGCCACCGAAATGTCGGCCAAGCACGGCGTCGAACGGGCCCTGGTGCTCGCCGTCATTGGCATCGAGAGCGGCTTCCGGATCGATGCGGTCTCGCGGGTGGGGGCCACCGGGCTCATGCAGCTCATGCCCGCCACCGCCGAAGACCTCGACGTCGACCCGACCAATCCCCGGGAAAACGTCGACGGCGGCACGCGGTACCTGGCGTGGCTCATTCGCTACTTCGGCGACGTGCAATTGGCCCTGGCTGGCTACAACGCCGGACCCGGTCGGGTGAAACGGGCGGGCAACCGCGTCCCCGCCATCAAGGAGACCCAGGTCTACGTCCGCATCGTCCAGGCCCTGCGCGACGACTTCGTGCGCAGCGGCCTTCTGTGAAGCTCCTTCGATCCTGACAAGGCTGCGTCATGACTGTCATTGTCACCTGTGGGCACACCCGAGCCGGATTGGCCGCCGTCAGGGGGCTTGGCCGCGCCGGTGTCGCCGTCGCCGTCGCCGCCCCCCAGCGGCCTGCCCTCGCCATGTGGTCTCGCTATGCGACGACCACCCTGCTGCTGCCCGACGCCGCCAGCGAGGCCCGCCGCTTCGCTGCCGCCGTCGCCGACGAACTGGTGGGTCGTCACGCCGAGGGGGCCCTGGCTGCCACCGATGCGGCCTTGTGGGCGCTGTCCCGTTGGCGATCGGGGCTAGCGCCCCAGGCCCAGGCCTTCCTGCCGCCCCACGAGGCTGTCGTGTTCGCGTTGGACCGCTCGGCCCTGCGGGACCGCGCCCGGTCCCTCGGCGTCGCCGCTGTCCCCACCTGGCGCATCGACAGCGCCAACGACGTCGAACCCGTGGTCCTGCGCCTCCAACAACAGGTTGCCGGTGCCGATGGGCGGCTGTGGGCCCTGGTGCGGCCCATCGTGCCATCGGTGGAGCGCGAGGACGGCACCAGACGGGTCGCCACCGCCATCCCCGTCGAGAGCGTCGGCAGCATGCGCCGGTTGCTGTACGACCGCGAGGACCTCGTCGACGGGGGGTGCCTGATCGAGTTGCGACCACCGGGGGACTACCTTGGCTACGGCGCCGTGTGCCGCGGTGGCGAGGTCATCGCCGAGGTATTTCAGGAACGCTTGCGGGAACGCGGCGACCTTTCAGGGGTCTCGACCTTTGCGCGCACCATCCCCGTTGACGAGGCCATGCGCAGCGCCGCGCGCGCACTGCTCAAGGGGCTCAACTTCAACGGCCCCTGCCTGGTGGAGTTCACCCGAGGCGAAGACGGCGTCGTCCGCCTGGTGAATTTGATTCCGCGGCTGTGGGGCTCCCTGGCGCTCTCCCTGCACGCCGGCGTGAACATCCCCTGGCTCGTGACCAGGCTCGCTCGCGGCGACGACGTTGCTCCCGGCCTCATCAGCAAACCGGGTCAGGTGTGGCGCTGGGTGGTCGGCGACGTCGAAGTGCTCGCCCAGCGACTGGGGCGGCTGTTGTCGCGCGTCGAAGGGCGGGGAGTGATTCGTCGGCGTGCCGAAGGCCTGCGCGAACTCCTCGAGTTGCGGGACTTGTGGCGATCCCGCCCCGACGTCTTCGAACTCGACGACCCGCTGCCGTCGGCCCTCGAGATCAAGCAACGCCTGGAGGAGATTCGAGCCACTCGACAGTGACCACGCCGACTCACTGCTTCTGGGCAGCACGACGCTCGGCATCTGCGAACAGCAAATAGGACTCCATGAACCCCTGAATGTCGCCGTCGAGAACCGAATTCACCTGGCTCGTCTCGTGGCCGGACCGCAGGTCCTTGCAGACCTGGTAGGGGGCGAGGACGTAATTGCGAATCTGGCTGCCGAAGGTGGCCTCCATCTTCAGCGCTTCGGCCTTGTCCTTCTCGGCGAGGCGGCGCTTGATCTCGAGGTCGAACAAGCGGGAGCGCAGCATCGTGAGGGCGTGCAGCCGGTTTTGAATCTGGCTTCGCTCTTGTTCGCAGCGAATGATGATGTTGCTCGGCATGTGGTGCAACTGGACGGCGGACTCGGTCTTGTTGACGTGCTGACCACCGGCACCGCCCGAGCGCATCGTCTTCCACTCGATGTCGGCGGGGTTGATGTCGATGTGGATGGTGTCATCGATCTCGGGGATGACCCAAACACCGACGAAGCTGGTTTCCCGCTTGCCGGAGAACGGGGACATGCGCACCAGCCGGTGCACGCCGATCTCGGCCTTCAGGAAACCAAACGCATACTCGCCCTTGACGTGGAGGGTGGCGCTCTTGATGCCGGAGGGCTCAGCGGGCTCGATGTCCTGCAGTTCCGACGTGAAGCCCTGCTTCTCGGCGTAGCGCGTGTACATGCGCAGCAGCATCTCGGTGAACTCCTGGGCGTCGGCGCCCCCCTGCCCCACCGACAACGTCACGAAAGCGTTGTTCTTGTCGGTCTCGCCGCCGAGCATGCGGGCCAATTCCAGGCGCCGGACGGCGGCGTCGACCTTCTTGACGTCGGTGTCGATGTCATTGACGACGCTGGCGTCATCGCCCGCCATCTCCAGCAATTCGAGGCTGTCGTTCACGACCGTGCGGGCGTTGGTGAAGACCTTGACCTCGTTGTCGAGGCTGGTGCGCTCCCGCTGAACCGCCGTGGCCCTGGTGGCATCGTTCCAGAAGTCCGGTGCCGACATCTTGTCGTCGAAGTCGGCGATCCGCAGCCGCTTGTCGGCGATGTCGAGGGGACCCTCCAGGGCGTCAAGGCGCGACGACAGGTCTTTCAGGGCGTGCTGGAGGTCGGTGATCAGATTGGCGACGGTCATGGAGGGGTCGTCGCCGACGCCGACGGATGGGGCAAGTGGGGCCCGCCAGCGCGTGCCTGGTGATGTGCCGCGGCCCCGTGCAGGGGAGCGCCGGAACAGGGGCGCCGGAAAGGTGCGACGGCGGCTTCGGCGCGGTATCACCTCGTCGTGAACGTTTGGCTGCGCCTGATCGTTGTGCTGTCGCTCGGGCTGGGCGGGGTGTCTTGCGCCCACACGGTCACCATCGACGCCGACCCTTTGGGGGCCACCATCACCGTTGATGGCGAGGAGATCGGTCCGGCACCGGTGACGGTCGAGCGGGTCGTCTACGTCGGGGACCAACTGCGGATCAGCGCCGAGAACGAGGGCTATGAGCCCGTTTCGGTCTCGGTGCCTGCGTCTGAGTGGTACCCGTGGCCGACCCTGTTGGCGTTCGTGCCGCTCCTGGGGCTTCCACTGGCGGCCCCGGCACTCCTGATCCCCGTGGCGGGGCTCATCATCGCCCCCGTCGTCGCCGTTGGCTGGGCGGTGGCGACGAGTCCGTTTCTGTTGTCGTTGGCACTCACGCGGAAGTTTCCCGAGACCATCACGGTCACGCTCAAGAAGCGGCGCCAGGAGCCCCTGGAGGGCCTCACCCCGGGCGACCTCTTCGACTACCCCGACGACGCCGGCCCAAATCCCCTGCCCGACGTCGGCGGCCAGGCGAAGACGAAGCCACCACCGGCGCCACCAGCCGCGACACCGTCGTCGCCGCCGCCGCCCGGCGCCAATCCGGTTCCCTGACGTTGACGCTTCTAAGGCGACGTCGGGGGCGGTAATGCGCCCCATGCGCTACCTCTCTGGCATCCAGCCCTCGGGCACGCCCCACCTCGGCAACTACTTCGGGGCCATCCACCAACATGTGCTGGCGAGTTGTTCCCTTGCGAGCGGCGACTCGGCCTTCTTCTTCATCGCCGACTACCACGCCCTGACGACGACCCACGACGCCAGCAAGCTGCGCACCCAGGTCCGTGACGTCGCCGCCACCTACGTCGCCCTCGGCCTCGACGTCGAGCAGGCCGTGCTGTTTCGCCAAAGCGATGTTCCCGAGGTCACCGAGCTCACCTGGCTGTTGGCGTCGGTGACGGGGATGGGCCTCCTCGAGCGGGCCCACTCCTACAAGGACAAAGTCCAGAACAACATCAAGCCGTCGGTGGGGCTGTTCACCTACCCGATCCTGATGGCGGCCGACATCGTCGCCTACGACAGCGACGTCGTCCCCGTCGGCCAGGATCAGGTCCAGCACGTCGAGATGGCCCAGGACATGGTGACCCACTTCAACAGTGCGTTTGGCGTCGCGGCCCTCAAGCGCCCCGACTGGCGTTTGTCGCCGACGCCCAAGGTGCCGGGCACCGACGGCCAGAAGATGTCCAAGAGCTACAACAACGCCATCGCCATCTTCGCCGAGGGCAAAGAGCTCAAGAAGCAGGTCAACGCCATCGTCACCGACTCCCGCGAGCCCGCCGAGGCCAAGGAGCCCGACAGCGTCAACGCCTACGGCGTGCTGGCCCTGTTTCTGACCCGCGAGGAGCGCGTGGAATGGGAAGACCGCCTGCGCGCCGGCGGCGTCGGCTACGGCGACCTCAAGAAGGCCCTGATCGAGAAGATGGACGCCCGCTTTGGCGCCGCCCGCGAGGTCTACCGCGAGCTCATGACGACGTCGGCGGGGGCCGAGCGTCTGGAGGCCATCCTGGAGCGCGGCGCCGCCCGGGCCCGCCCCGTTGCCCAGGCGACCTTGTGGCGCTGCCTCGATGCGGTCGGCATGCCCAACACGAAGCGCCGCCTGCAGCCCTGAACGCAGGAGACACACATCGCCCCACACCCGGAACCCCCTGATCTTTCAGGGGGATTCTGCGGTCAGCCTTTGACGCTGCCCGACGTGAGGCCCGCCACCAGGTGCTTCTGGAGGGCGAAGAACAGGGCCATGACGGGCGCCGACACCAAGATGGCGCCAGCGGCGAAGTGGCCCCAGGCGGTGGATTTGGCGCCGACGTAGCCCTGCAGGACGACGGGCAGCGTGTAGCTGGTCTCGGTGTTCATGAGCTTGGCGGCCAGGATGAACTCGTTCCACGCCGTCATGAACGAAAACAACGCCGTGATGGCGATGGCCGGCCGGGCCAGAGGCAAGATGATCGAGAAGAAGATCCTCGACGTCGACGCGCCGTCCATCCGGGCGGCCTCTTCCAGCTCGCCGGGGATGGTGTCGAAGTAGCCCTTGAGCATGAAGGTCGAAAACGGAATCGACGTCGTGGCGTAGACGATGACGAGGCCCAGCTGACGGTCGAGGAGGTTCAACTCGTCAAGGAGGATGTACAGCGGGATCATCATCATGGTCCCCGGGAACATCTGGGTCACCAGCAGGGCCTTCATGCCCAGGGCGCTGCCGGGGAAGCGGAAGCGGGAAAACGCATAGGCCGCCGACGTCGCCAGGCCGACCCCCACCACCGCTGTCGCCGACGAGATGATCAGGGAGTTCCAGAGCTGGTGGCCAAACACCCAGGTGCCCTGGAGGTCCGTCTGGCCGACGACGTCGACGAAGTTCTGCATGGTGACCTGCTCGGGGATGGGCGACAGGCCCGACGCAAAGGCCTGGGTCGGCGACAGCGCCATCCGCACCACCCACAAGACCGGGTAGAGCACCACACAGCTCACGAGGATGAGCACGGCGTGGGAGACCAGCGCCAGCAGCGGGTTGGGCTTTTCGCCAGCGAGGTCTGGTTCCTGCTCGCTCATCCGTCACCTCGCATGCCGCGGGTGACCCGCGACGACGCCGTGTTGTAGGCGAGCAGCATCAGGAAGATCAGCGTCGAGTACGCCGCCGCCGTGCCGAAGGCGCCCCCCTGCCCGCGCTCAAAGGCCCAGCGAAAGGCCTCGGTGACGAGGATGTCCGTACGGCCGCCGGGGGCGCCACCAGAGACCAGGTAGATGACGTTGAACATGTTGAAGGTCCACACGGTGCCAAGGACGATGGCGGGGGCCAACGTTGGCTTCAGCAGCGGCAGGGTGATGCTGGTGAAGCGCTTCCAGGGACCGGCGCCGTCGAGGGCAGCGGCTTCGTAGAGGTCCTTGGGGATGGCGGTCAGGCCCCCCAGGGCGGTGACCATCATGAACGGAAAGCCCAACCAGGTGTTGGTGATGACGTTGGCGGCGAAGGCCGACCAGAACTGGTTCATCCAGGAGAACCCCGGCGTGCCGAGCAGCGCGTTCACGGCGCCAAACTCGGGGTGGAACATGCCCTTCCAGATGAGGGCCGTGATGTACGACGGCATCGCCCAGGGGATGATGAACAGCACCCGGTAGACGGCCCGAAAGCGCAGGCGGGCCTGGCTCAGGATGAGGGCCAGCAGGACGCCGATGGCGACGTGGAGGAAGACATTGGTCACCGTCCACAGCACGGTCACGCCGAGGGTCCGGAAGAAGCCGGAGTCAGCGCCAGTCAGGATCGTGACGAAGTTCTCGAGGCCGACGAAGGTGTAGGTGCCCCACGCATGGCGGAAAAAGCCCATGCCCACGCCGACGGCGAAGGGGAACAACACCAGGACGGCGGTGCCCACCATGGCGGGCGCGATGTAGGCGTAGGCGACGCGGTTGTCGGCGGCGTCTTTGGCGATGACGGCGACACCGCCGGCCTTTTTGATGGCGAGCACGGCCCAGGCCAGCAAACCACACAGGATGGCGATGACGGCGACGGCGAAGCCTTGCTGCCCGCGAGACTCCCCGGTGCGGGCCACCTCGGCGAGGACGCCGTCCAGCTTGTCCTGGGCGACCTTCAGGGTCTCCTGGGGAGGCGTGCCCTGCCCCATGGTCTCGCCGAGGGCGAGGTTGAACGGCCCCCACAGGGACTTCATGGCCGGCGTGTTGGGGGTCGGCACCGCCCGCTCAAGCTGGGCACGGAAGCCCCGCAGGAACTGCGCGTCGCCGTCGTTGCCAAGGGCATCCCAGGCCGAGGCCAGGGCGACGGGCTGGCGGGCCTCCTTGAGGCGACGAACGCTGCGGTCATGGTCCGTCAGCAGGCGCGCAAGCGTCACGGCGAGCTCGCGCTTCTCGGTCTTGCCCGAAATGAAGATGGCCTCGACGGTCAGCAACGGCCGCATGGGGCGACGCACGCCGCCGTCGACGACGTCGGGCAGGGAGGAAATGGCGAACGGCACCCCACCTTCGATTTCGCCACGGGACCAGGGCCCGGTGATGATCATGGCGGCCTTGCCACTGTTGAACAGCGACATCGTCAGCGTCTGGGAGACCTCGGCCGGCACGACCTTGGTGTCGGCGATGGCGCGGGCCCGTTCCACCGAACGAATGGTGCCCGGCGACATGAGCGCGGGCCGCCCCTCGTCGTCAAACAGGGCGCCGCCGAAGCCAAACAAGAACGGCGCGTGAAAATAGAGGTCCCGGTTCTCGTAGACGAGGCCGTAGCGCCCGTCCCCCGTGTTGCGGCCGGCGACCTCGAGCAAGGCATCAAGGGTGGTCGGCGCTTCGGGCACCAGCGACGTGTTGCGCCACAGGGCCACCGACTTGAACGCGATGGGCAGGCCGAAGACGTGGCCTTCGAAGATCATCGCCGGCAGCAGTCCCGGCACGAGGGTCGACGCCGTCTGGGGGTCGATGACGTCGTCGACGGCCTGGATGGTGCCGGCCTTGGCCCAGTCGCCGATGGGGTCGTGGGCGGCGATGAACAGGTCGGGCCCGCGCCCCCGGGGAATCGCGGCGCTGATCTTGTCGAGGTAGGCGTCGTAGGGAACCGCCAGCAACTTGACCCGGAAGTCCGTGCGGCTCTTGTTGAGCCCGTCGACGATCTGCTCGACGACGGCGGCCTCTTCGGCCCGATAGGCGTGCCACAGCACCAACTCCGGGCGCCCGTCTTCGGCGGCGTCACCAGCGTCGGCAGCGGCGTCGACCTGGTCACCCGGCGTGTCGTCGGCGAGGCTGGCGGGGCTCCACAAACCCGCCGCCAGGCCCAGACACCA
>Ga0247834_1000351_pt1 | contig 89685 bp, 82 predicted proteins | sample LaCruzMarch2015__8_FD_187118 | JGI IMG/M metagenome (GOLD analysis project Ga0247834, IMG submission 187118) | Freshwater microbial communities from meromictic Lake La Cruz, Castile-La Mancha, Spain - LaCruzMarch2015_12m | ecosystem: Environmental > Aquatic > Freshwater > Lake | place: Spain...
AAGGCCAGATACCCCACCGTCAGGTAGTCGGCCAGTCGGGCTCCGGCGCCCAAAGTTGCTTTGGTTCTTGCCATGGAATACCTCCACGGCGGATTCTGCCAGAAATCACACTAATTAAACAGTATTGAGGCTAGACCGTGCAGCTACCGTACAAGATGAAACGGGTGAATTGTCTGCAGTGTGGCGTGAAAGTCGAACAGGTGCCCTGGGCGATCGGCAACCACAGCCTGCCCAAAGCCTACATTCTGCACGTGGCGCACGTGGCGCACGTAGCGCACTGGGCGCGCAGGCTGTCGTGGAAGGAGACGACGCTGAGCTTTCGAACCACATGGGATCAGGCCTGCCACGCGCTGGAGTATGTAGTGCAATGGGACTGGAGCATCGCGAGCTGGGTACCCTTCGTGCCCTCGGCGTGAACAAGATTCACATCTGGCAGAGTCACAAGTTCCTGACGCTGGCCTATCAGATCGAGGCCGATTGCGTCAGGCCGCTGTGGGTGGGCAAGGATCGCACGATGGACAGCTTCGAGAGGTTCTTCAGCCTTATCGGTCATGAAATGGCCGGGGAAAAGGAGTTTGTCTGCACAGACATATGGCGACCCTGCCTGAAGGTCATCGCCAGGCACTGCCCGCGGGCGTTGAACATCCTGGACCGTTTCCACATGGCGGCCAGGCTGAACAAGGCGCTTGACGAGGTGCGCGCTGGCGAGGCCCGGCGCATGGTTCGTGAGGGTTACGAGCCGGTGCTCAAGAAGAAACGATGGTGTATGCCCAAACGACCGGAGAACCTGACGGACAACAGACAGCGCAGCAGTTTGCGCGAAATGCTGCCCAACTTCTTCGGACGAAGTGAAAATCCCAGGCCCGTCAGGGGCATGGCGCAAGCAGTGGGGCAGGCCGCCATTGTCCCGCATGGGCCGCGCCACCCGGGTGCCTGGCGGCCCGGCCGGGCAGGACCGGAAGCTCTTACTGGACGACCTGCGCGAGTTCGCCCCGCGCGTATTTCTGCGCCACCACCTGCAGCGTCTCGCCCTTGATCTTGCCGGCCTGGCCTTCGCAGCCGAACTCGACGTAGCGCTGCCGGCAGATCTTGTAGGCCGCCTCGCGCGCGGGCTTGAGCCACTCACGCGCATCGAACTTCTCGGGGTTCTCTGCCAGGAACTTGCGCACCGCGCCGGTCATCGCCAGACGGATGTCGGTGTCGATGTTGATCTTGCGCACGCCGAACTGGATCGCCTTCTGGATTTCCTCGACCGGCACGCCGTAGGTCTCCTTCATGTTGCCGCCGTGCTGGCGGATGGTGGCCAGCAGGTCCTGCGGCACGGAGGACGAGCCGTGCATCACCAGGTGCGTGTTGGGCAGGCGGCGGTTGATTTCCTTGATGCGCTCGATGGCCAGGATGTCGCCGGTGGGCTTGCGGGTGAACTTGTAGGCGCCGTGGCTGGTGCCGATGGCGATGGCCAGTGCGTCGAGCTGGGTGCGGCGCACGAAGTCGGCCGCCTGCTCGGGGTCGGTCAACAGCTGGTCCATGGTCATGGTGGCGTCGGTGCCGTGGCCGTCTTCCTTGTCGCCGCGCATGGTCTCCAGCGAGCCCAGGCAGCCGAGTTCGCCCTCGACCGTGACCCCGGTGGCATGCGCCATGTCGACCACCTTGCGGGTGACCTCGACGTTGTAGTCGTAGCTGGCAATCGTCTTGCCGTCGGCCATCAGCGAGCCGTCCATCATGACCGAGCTGAAGCCGAGATTGATCGCGCCCTGGCACACATCGGGGTTCTGCCCGTGGTCCTGGTGCATGACCAGCGGAATGTGGGGGTAGCTCTCTACGGCGGCCAGGATCAGGTGCTTGATGAAGGCTTCACCCGCGTATTTGCGGGCCCCGGCACTGGCCTGCAGGATGACTGGCGCGCCCACCTCGTGGGCGGCCTGCATGACGGCCTGCACCTGCTCCAGGTTGTTGACGTTGAAAGCCGGAATTCCGTAGCCGTTGGCGGCCGCGTGGTCCAGCAGCTCGCGCATCGAGACGAGTGCCATGGAAGTAACTCCCTGTGTGAGGTGTTGATGCCACGAAAGCACGCCACAACCATCGTAACGGCTCCGTAACCCGGCAAATTTTACTGCGCCAGATGCGGCAGGCTCCACGGACTCACCGCAGCGTTGTGCTGGGTCCTCGATGAAGCTCCGATGTCTCAAGACCAGGTTTCGAGCCTTCATCCATGCAAAGCTCCACCTCTTGCAGACCTGCGTCCGCCTGACAGCTCGTGGCGTGGACGCTCGGCGCCGCGCTCCCGGTCGGCCTGTGGGACCTGCTGGGCCAGGATCTGGCCATGGCCCGCGGGTTCGGCTCCGCGACCGGATTCCCCTGCAGCAACCACTGGCTCTTTGCCAGCGTCCTGCACGAGGGCGCGCGTCGCGTGGCATGGGCACTGCACTTGGGCCTGGTCCTGGCCGGCGGCCTGTACCTGCTGCTCGAGCACCGCCCGGTGCGGCGCTGGTTCGGGTCCGGCGCGGGCCCCTGACCAGCCTGCCGGTCAGACCACCTGGCAGATCTTGAGCATGTTGGTGCCGCCCGGCGCGCCCATGGGCTCGCCACAGGTGATGGCGTAGATGTCTCCGCTTTGCACGATGCCGCGCGACTTCAGGTCGTTCTCGGCCTGCGCCAGTGCCGTGTCGCGGTCGCCGCTGCTGTCCTTGAGCAGGGGGCGGACATTGCGGTACAGCGCCATGCGCCGCTGCGTGGCAACCCAGGGCGTGAAGGCGTAGATCGGGATCTGGATCAGGTGGCGGCTCATCCACAGTGCGGTCGAGCCGCTGTCGGTCATGGCCACGATGGCCTTGGCACCCAGGTGGTGGGCGGTGAAGAGTGCGCCCATGGCGATCGTCTGGTCGATGCGGCCGAAGGTCTGGCCGGTGAAATCGCCGTCCAGCTTGACCACGTCATGGGCCTCGGCGGCCAGGCAGATCTTGGCCATCTCGACCACGGTCTCCAGCGGGTACTTGCCCGCCGCGGTTTCGGCCGACAGCATCACCGCATCGGTGCCGTCCAGCACGGCATTGGCCACATCGCTCACCTCGGCGCGGGTGGGCACCGGGTTGTTGATCATGGACTCCATCATCTGGGTGGCGGTGATCACGACCTTGTCGTGCTCCCGGGCCAGCTGGATCATGCGTTTCTGCAGCGCCGGCACGGCGGCATTGCCGACCTCCACCGCCAGGTCACCGCGCGCGACCATGATGCCGTCGCTGGCCAGCAGGATCTCGACCAGCTTCGGGATGGCTTCGGCGCGCTCGATCTTGGCGATCAGCCCCGGGCGGTGGTCGAACTCGGCGGCGGCCACGTTGCAGAGCTGGCGCGCCATCTCCATGTCGGTGGCGTTCTTGGGGAAACTCACCGCCACGTAGTCGGCCTGGAACTTCATCGCGGTGCGGATGTCGTCCATGTCCTTGGCGGTCAGTGCCGGCGCGGTCAGGCCGCCGCCGAGCTTGTTGATGCCCTTGTTGTTGGAGAGTTCGCCGCCGATCTTGACGGTGGTGTGGATGGTCTCGCCCTTGACCGCGTCGACTACGATGACGATCAGTCCGTCATTGAGCAGCAGGGTGTCCCCCACCTTGACCTCGCGCGGCAAGGCCTTGTAGTCCAGGCCCACCGCATGGACATCGCCCAGCTCCGTACGCGCGGCATCCAGCAGGAAGGAGGCGCCGCTTTCCAGCATCACCTTGCCCTGCGCGAACTTGCCCACGCGGATCTTCGGCCCCTGCAGATCGGCCATGATGGCGACCTCGCGGCCGGCCCGCTGCGCAGCCTCACGCACCAGGCGCGCCCGGTCGATGTGGTCCTGCGCCACACCGTGGCTGAAGTTGAGCCGCACCACGTTCACGCCGGCCCGGATCATCTGCTCGAGCAGGTCGGGGTCGCTGGATGCAGGACCGAGGGTGGCAACAATCTTGGTGGCGCGGCGCAGTGCCATGGGGAAGTCTCCGGATAGTGCGGGCGGATTCTCCCATGGAAAAAATTACCTGCGGGTTACCGCCCGGCGGTTCACCGCAGCGCCTGCCGGGCAACGGCGCGCACGGGCGCTGCGCGGGCGTCAGCCCTTCGCGCGCTGCGCCAGGATTTCGAAGGCCGGCAGCGTCTTGCCCTCGAGCACTTCAAGAAAGGCACCGCCACCGGTGGAGATGTAGCCGATCTGCTGCTCGATGCCGTACTTGGCAATCGCCGCCAGCGTGTCGCCGCCCCCGGCGATCGAGAACGCCGCGCTGTCGGCGATCGCATGCGCGATGGTGCGCGTGCCGCCCTCAAAGGCGGGAAACTCGAACACACCCACCGGGCCGTTCCACACGATAGTGCCGGCCTGGCGCAGCTGGTCGGCCAGCCGCTGGGCGGTCTGCGGGCCGATGTCGAGAATCAGGTCGTCGTCCTCCACATCGGCGGCCGCCTTCACGGCCGCCGGCGCATCGGCCTTGAAGGCCTTGGCGGTGACCACATCGGTCGGGATCGGCACCGCTGCACCGCGGGCCTGCATGGCCTGAATGACGGCGAGCGCCTCGGGCAGCAGGTCCGGCTCGGCCAGGCTCTTGCCGATTTTCAGGCCCGCCGCCAGCATGAAGGTATTGGCGATGCCGCCGCCCACGATGAGCTGGTCCACGTTGTCGGCCAGGCTCTTGAGGATGGTGAGCTTGGTCGACACCTTGGAGCCGGCCACGATCGCCACCAGCGGACGGCGTGGTGCCTTCAGTGCACGCGTGATCGCGTCGATCTCGGCCGCTAGCAGCGGGCCGGCACAGGCCACTGGCGCGTAGCGGGCGATGCCGTAGGTGCTGGCTTCGGCACGGTGCGCGGTGCCGAAGGCGTCATGCACGAAGATGTCGCACAGGGCCGCCATCTTGCGGGAAAGCTCCTCGCTGTTTTTCTTCTCGCCCTTGTTGACGCGGCAGTTCTCCAGCATGACCACTTCGCCGGGCTGCAGCGAGCGGCCGTCGATCTGCACGCCGTCGACCCAGTCCGCCACCAGGGGAACGGGGCGGCCCAGCAGTTCACCCAGGCGGGCTGCGACCGGCGCCAGCGAATCTGCGGGGGTGAAGGCACCCTCGGTCGGGCGCCCCAGGTGCGAGGTGACCATGACCGCCGCGCCGGCGTCCAGTGCCATGCGCACACAGGCCACGGACGCACGGATGCGGGTGTCTTCGGTGATGTGCCCCTGGTCGTCCTGGGGCACGTTGAGGTCGGCGCGGATGAAGACCCGCTTGCCGCTCACCTTGCCGGCGGCACACAGGTCGGAGAAGCGGATGTAGTCCATGGCATGAGGTCCGTCAGTTGGGTTGTGGCCAAATTGTAGGTGTCACCGGCAGGCCGCAAAGATGTCGGGGGCGCTGTGGTGCAGTGTGGTGTTGGTATCGAGCAAGCCCGGCACCGAATGGAAAAGGTGGTCGTGGTTCAGTGGCGCGTCGGCCTTCTGCCGCAGGCCTCCGGCCCGCAGCACCAGGCGCGTCTGCATCGCCGGCGACACCCAGGTGACCATGGCCACGTGGGTCTGGAAACCTGCCGCCAGGGCATGGGGCAGACCGTGCAGGTAAAGATTGTTTTCCCCCAGCGATTCACCGTGGTCCGACACATAGACCATGGCAGTGTCCACGGCCCGCTGCTTCCCGGCGCGCTGCAACACATCCGGCAGGTCCTCGACGGGCTGGTTGGATGCCTCCCACGCTTCCTTGCACGGGTGCGAGAACATGCAGGGCACCAAGGCCCGCGTGCTCGTGCCGCATGAGCGCACATCGGTGATATGGGTGAGCCCGCCCTCGGCCTGCAACTGCGCCAGCTGCGGGTTGGTCTGCCGCGCATAGCCCCCCGGCGAGAAGTTCGCCGCGCGCGCCGTCCCGCCGACCACCAGGACCACCAGCGGCGTTCGCTGGCCGGCGGCATGGGTGGGACCGAGCTTCGCATCCAGGCCGATCGGTTGCAGGGTCTGGCTGGCACGCGGCACCGCAGCCGATGCCAGCTTGACTCCGCCATACAGCATGCCCAGGGGGTTGAACAGGCAGCGCACGTGCTGCTGGTTGCGCATCAGCGAGGCCAGGTCCTGGGAGGCGGCCACCGCACCGGCTGACGCAGCAGCCAGACCGGTGGCAGCAGCGCGACCAGCACCATCCTGCCAAGCAGCGGCCAGGACAGCAGATCGCGGACCGCCAGCCCAAACGAGAACGGCAGACCGCGCAAGCCGCTGATCTCGGGCAGCCCGAAGAAGGTGCGCCACAGCGGCAGGTTGCCGACGAGAGCCAAGCAGGCACCGACCATCAGCACCAGCGTCAACGGCCGGCGGGCGGGCTGCGCGGCACGGGTTTCGAAGCTCCGCTTCCTGGCACGCCCCTCAGCGGCGCTACAGCGTCACTACCACCCCAGGCCCAGGCGCAGCGGCAGATAGACCGCCATGCCCCCAAGGACCGTGACCAGCACATCCCGGCGCCAGAAATAGACAAACACGCCGACCGCAGCCGCATAGAGCCGTGCGTCGCGCCAGGTGTCGACCAGCGCCCCCTGCACGGTGACCACCTCGGGAATCACCACAGCGGCCAGGGCCGCGATCGGCGCATAGTGCAGCCCGCGTTGCGCCCATCGGGGCAGGCTCCAGGGTTTGCCGGAGAACAGGAAAAAACTGCGCGCCAGCACGGTCATGAGCGCCAGGCCGAGGATGACACCCACATGGCGCCAGTCGATCTCCGTCATCGCAGGGCCCGATGCTGCCCGGACCCGGGCAGCCGCTCCGCCCCCAGGCACAGGATCACGGCCACTCCGATGGCGAGCAGGATGTTGAGCTTGAGCGGCAGCGCATAGGCCAGCACCCCGACCACCCCCGCAACCGCCGCCGACATCACACGCAGCCGCGTAGTCGCCAGCGAGCACAGGATGCCGATCAGGCACAGCAGGCCGGCAAACCCGAGCCCCCAGGCCTCGGGGATCAGATTGGCCAGCAGCACCCCCAGCACGCTCGACCCCATCCAGGCCGCCCAGTTCACCAGGTCGTTGCCCGCCAGATAGGCCTCCTGCGCGCTGCGCCCGGCGGCATCGGTGGCCGGATGCGGAAACCGGCGGGTGAACAGCACATAACTCATGTCGGCCGTGAAGTAGCCGTGCGTGACGCGTTGCCACATCGGCAGGTGCGCCAGATAGGCCCGCAGGTGCAGGCTGAACACCACGAAGCGCAGGTTGACGCAGAAACCGGTCGCCAGGATCACCCATACCGGGGCGCCCGCAATGATCAGCGGCGTGGCCGCCAGCTGCGCACTGCCCGCAAACACCAGCAGGGCCATCAGCAGGGACTCGACCACGCCCAGGCCGGACTTGACCATGGCCACACCCGTCATCAGGCCCCAGGCGGCGATGCCGGGGGCCAGGCGGTAGAAGTCGCGCATTCCGACGTCGAACTCCGGATGCGCGCGGTAGGAACGGCGGAGAAACATCAGGCGGTGGCGGCGGCCTCGAAACGCATGCCGGCCTGCAGGGAAGATCCGCGCAGGAAGTCGGCCACCGGGAGACGGCGGCCCCCCGGCTTCTGCAGCACCGTGATGCACAGGCTGCCAGTGCCGCAGGCGACGTCGATCCCCTGCGGGCCGACCGCCAGCACGGTGCCTGGTAGCGTCCCTGCCGGCACCGCCCGCGGGATCACCGCCGCGCGCCAGACCTTCAGGACATCGGCGCCAAGCTGGGTCCAGGCGCCCGGCGCGGGATCGAAAGCCCGGATCCGTCGCTCCAGCAGGGACGCGTCGGCCTCCCAGCGCAGCTGGGCCTGGGCCCGATCGATCTTCTGGGCATAGGTGACGCCTTCCGCAGGCTGGGGTGTCGCCGGCAACCGGCCCAGCGCGGCCAGCGCCAGCGCACGAACCACCAAGTCCGCCCCGAGGGCGGCCAGGCGCGCATGGAGGGTGTCGGTGGTGTCGGCATCGGGGCCGGCGTGGCGGATGGGGCAGCGCTCCACCAGCAGCATGTCGCCGGTGTCCAGGCCTTCGTCCATCTGCATGATGGTCACGCCGGTTTCTGCATCACCGGCCTCGACGGCGCGGTGGATCGGTGCCGCGCCGCGCCAGCGGGGCAGCAGCGAGGCATGGATGTTGAGGCAGCCCAGGCCGCCGGGACGGGCACGCATCGCCTCCAGCACCCAGCGCGGAAGGATCAGGCCGTAGGCTGCCACGACCATGGCGTCCGCATCGGCCAGCAGCAGGGCCTGGCGGGCCTGCGCCGCGTCTTCGGCAAACCGCCCGTCCAGACGCAGCCCGCGCGGCTGCGCCACGGCAATGCCCTGCGCCAGCGCAAAAGCCTTGACCGGCGACGCCTGCAGCTTCATGCCGCGACCGGCGGGCCGGTCCGGCTGGGTGAGCACCAGGCGCACATCATGGCCCGCCTTGCACAGGCGCTGCAGCGCCGCGCGCGCAAACTCGGGTGTTCCGGCAAAAACCAGCCTCAATCGCGCTCCTCGCGCTGCATCTTGAGCATCTTGGTCTTGATCCGGTTGCGCTTGAGCGGGGAGAGGTATTCGACGAACACCTTCCCCAGGAGATGGTCCATCTCGTGCTGGATGCACACTGCCAGCCAGCCGTCGGCCTCGATGGTGCGGGATGCGCCGTGCTGGTCCAGCGCGGCGACCCGGACCGCATCGAAACGCTGCACGTTGTCGTAGATGCCCGGCACCGACAGGCAGCCTTCCTCGTTGACATGCTTCTCGGGGCTGGCCCAGGTCAGCACCGGGTTGATCAGCACCAGCGGGGTGTTGCGCTCCTCGGACACATCGATCACGATGACACGCTCGTGCACATCCACTTGCGTGGCGGCCAGCCCGATGCCCTTGGCGTCGTACATGGTTTCCAGCATGTCGGCCACCAGGGTCCGGATGCGCTGGTCGACGGTGTCCACCGGCTTTGCGAGCTTGTGCAGTCGGGGGTCCGGAAAACAAAGAATCGGTAGCAAAGCCATGATTTCTCTACAAAGATGTCGTTATTTTCGCCACTTTTGGGGACGGAAGACTTGGCAGGTGAGTGAAAACGTTGCCCAATCAAGGACTTGAGCGCAAAATCGTGCGTGATTTATCAAGATTTCCCTGGTCGTGGAGCCGTATGGTAGCCGGCCGGGGTGGCCTTCAGGGGCGACCACCATGCAGCAAGAAATGACCATTCGAATGTCGGCAAACACCACCTGGGCCCTGGCACTGCTCGCAGGCCTGGCGGGCGCACCGGTCCTGGCCCAGAATTTTCCCATCACGCAGGGCCAGAAGGCCACGGCAGAACAGGTCGCGCAGGCCGGTATTCCGCTGACCGAGCTCGCGCCCGATGCGCCGGACAACTACACCGTCAAGGCGGGTGACACGCTGTGGGCCATCTCCGGCATGTTCCTCAAGAGCGCCTGGCGCTGGCCCGAGCTGTGGGGCATGAACCTCAACGACATCAAGAACCCGCACCGGATCTACCCGGGCCAGAAGCTGTTCCTGGAGCGCAAGAACGGGCGGGCCACGCTGCGCACCACCGCCAGTGCGGGCGGCGCCGACGCGCCGCCGACCGAGACCATCCGCGTCTCGCCGCGCACCCGCTACGAGCCGCTGGACAGCGGCGCCTTGCCGACCATCCGGGCGCATCTCATCGAACCGTTCCTGGCGGAGCCGGTCATCGTCGACGCCGCCGGTCTTGCCAACGCGCCCCGCATCGTGGCTGCGCTGGACAGCCGGGTGCTGCTGACACGCGGCGACCGGGCCTATGCGCGCGGGCAGACAGGCACGCCCCTGCTCGACGCCCCGGGCAAGCAGCAGGAATTCAGGGTCTTCCGCAACGCGACGCCATTGCGCGACCCGAGCAGCGGCGAGATACTGGGATACGAAGCCCAGTACGTCGGCAAGGCGCTGCTGGTGCGCAGCGAATCGACCGAGACCCGCAAGAACAACGACGGCACCGAAGTCACCGAAGTCGTTCCGGCCACCATCGACATCGTCGCCGCCAAGGAGGAAATGCGTGTCGGCGACCGGCTGCTGCCCGAACCCCCCCGGGAAATCCTCAGTTATGCGCCCCGCGCACCGGCCGGCGTGATCGATGGCCGCATCGTCTCTGTCTATGGCAGCGCGGTGGTGAATGCGGCACAGAACCAGGTGGTCGCCATCAACAAGGGCAGCCGCGACGGCATCGAGCGCGGGCATGTGCTGGCGATCCAGAAATTCGGCGAACGCATGGTCGACAAGACTGACGCCAACAAGGCACCGATGAAACTGCCGGATGAGCGCAACGGTTTGCTGATGGTCTTTCGCACCTTCGACCGCATCTCCTACGCGCTGGTGCTCGACATCACCGACGGCGTGAAGGTCGGCGACCGCCTGATCAACCCGCGCTGAACCGCAGCGCGCTGCACGGCACAGGGACCCCCTGCAAGGCCCCAGGCGCGCGCGCACCACAGCCCACCCCCGGATGGACCGCGCCGAACTCACGGGCTGGTTGCGCCTGACTCAGACTCCAGGGGTTGGCAGCGACGCGGCGCGCCGCCTGCTGGCGTGCTTCGGCCCGCCTGAGGCCATCTTCCGCCAGGACCAGACGGCGTTGCGGCAGGTGGTGGGCCACAGCCAGGCGGCAGCCTTGGCGGACACGCCCGAGGGGCTTGACCTCCTGGTCGACGCCACATGGGCCTGGTTGTGGCCCGATGCATTGCCCCCGAGTCCGCCACGCCAGGTGGTCTTTCTGGGGGATCCGCGTTACCCACCCGGGCTGCTGGCCACGGAAGACCCGCCCCTGGTGCTGTATTACCTGGGCGGGCCTGGCCCCGATGCGGGCCGCGCACAAGGCCACGACTGGTTCGATCGCAGCTTCGGCCACAGCATCGCCGTCGTGGGGAGCCGCAACCCGACGCCCCAGGGACTGATCAACGCGCGGCAGTTCAGGCAGGCGCTGGCCAATGCCGGGCTGACCGTGGTCTCGGGCATGGCGCTGGGTGTGGATGGGGCGGCCCACGAAGGCGCACTGGAGGGCTGCCGGCTTCACGGCAGCCAGGCAGCCACCATCGCGGTGGTGGGCACCGGTCTGGACCGTGTCTATCCGAAGGCCCACCTGGGCCTGGCGCGGCGGGTCGCGCAGCAGGGGCTGGTGATCAGCGAGTACCCGATAGGCACGCCGGCCCTGCCGGCCAACTTCCCGCGGCGCAACCGCCTGATCGCCGGCATCGCGCACGGCACGCTGGTGGTCGAGGCGGCGCTGCAGTCGGGCTCGCTGATCACGGCGCGGCTGACCGTGGAGCAGGGCAAGGACGTCTTCGCGATCCCGGGATCGATCCATGCCACCCAGTCACGCGGATGCCACGCGCTGATCAAGCAGGGCGCCAAGCTGGTCGAGTCAGCCCAGGACGTGCTGGAGGAAGGGGGCTGGGAAGCGGCGGCGCCCCGCCCCAGCGGGCCAGCCGGCCTGCAGACACCGGCGGCCGACCCGGAGCCGGACAGCCTGCTGGCCGCGCTGGGCTTCGACCCCGTGAGCCTGGAGGCCTTGCTGGCCCGAACCGGCCTGGCCACCGCGCAGTTGCAGGCGCAGTTGATGGCCCTGGAGTTGCAGGGGCATGTCGCCCGCCTGCCCGGCGGCCTGTACCAGCGCACGGCGTCGGCCTGACACTGCGGCGCCCTTGCGGCGGGCCGCTGCAAGGCAACTGCGCTATATTGGGGCCATGTTCGAGGTACTGGTGTTTGTCTACGAGAACTACTGGAGGGGCGACGCCTGTCCCCAGTGGGAACAGCTCGGCCGCAAACTCAGCGCGGTGGGCTTCGAGCAGGACGAGATCCAGGAGGCGCTGGTCTGGCTGAGCGGCCTGAGCCTGGCGACGCGCGGCTCGGAGCAGCCGCTTGCGGCGGGTCTTGCGGCACCAGATGTAAAGGCGCCGTCGGCGTCCAGCATGCGGGTCTATTCGGTGGACGAGCAAAACCGCATGGGTCCGCAATGCCTGGGTTTCCTGCATTTCCTGGACGCAGCCCAGGCGCTGCCGGCCCCCATGCGGGAGGTGGTCATCGAACGGGCGATGGCATCGAACAGCACGGTGCTGGACCTGGACGATCTGAAAATCATCGTCCTGATGGTGTACTGGAGTTTTGGCCAGGAGCCCGATGCCCTGGTGCTCGACGAACTCTGCGACAACCCGGGCGAACGCATCGCCCACTGACACCGGCCCGGCCGGGCGCCCGGGCTTTCAGCCCAGGAGGCGTTCCGGATTGGCCTCGAGCTTGGCCAGTGCGTCACGGGTTGCGCGCACCGTGAGGGCTTCTTCTTCCTGGGGCAGCAGCAGGCCGGCCTGCAGGTACGCCGCCAGACGGCCGGCCTGGATCAGGTAGGTATGGCCATCGGTGGATGCGAACAGGTGCAGCTGCTTGCGCTCGCTGCGCCAGGCAAACTGGACCTTGGTCACCCGGCCATTGTGGTCCAGCGTGAACCACGAGCCCAGCTCCATTTCCTGGGCCCAGGCCAGCATGGCGTTGGTCGGCTTCGAGCCGCCATTGGCCACCACATCGATGGTGGCAGGATCGATGCCCAGCATCAGCTCGATGCTCTCGGCGTCCAGGGGCAGGTCTCCCATGCCATCTTCGCTGACGAAGTCCTCGAGATTGGCCAGTCGTTTCGCCATGGCCTCGATGTGGGCCACAGGAATCGCCTCGGTCTTGGACAGGAAGGCATCCGCGAGGGTGTCGCTGACAGTCTTGATGTGCACATCCTGCTGGCTGGGTGCCATGCCGAGCAGGGTCATGCCCCCGCGCAGCCGCTGCAACAGCTTGGGAAGGTCCTGGATCACCCGCGAGCGATCTGCACGGTTGGGTTTGGCACTCGCCGCCCAGACCAGATCGGTGGCCGTTTTCTTGAGCTCCAGCGTCTCGGCATGCTGCGCGCCCTTGCGGATCGCAGAGACCGCCAGCACCTCCGCCCAGACCTTGAACAGGTAGCTGCGGATCTCGTCCCGCACCGGAGCGTCCTTGAACGTGTTGCGCATCTCGATCGTGTACTGGATCGTGAGCGTCTCCTTCTGCTCCACCTGCTGCGCGACGCTGACCACCTTCTGGGTGGCGCCATTGCCGGCCAGGAATTTCTGCAGGAACTTCTGGAACTCCGCATACACCAGCTCGTAGACACGCTTGCCGGTCTCGGGGTACTGCTCGATGACCTGCACGACGCGCTTGATCTCCTTTTCGAGCGCCCCGCCCTGGATGCCACTGGCATCGAAGCCCATGACACAGGACCCCATCCGGTCGATCAGCTGGCGCGCCGGATGGTTGGCGGTGCCGAAGAAATCAGGCTCGGCCAGCGCCACCCGCAATACCGGCATCTGCAGGCGCGCAAACCAGACCCGGATGGTGGGCGGGATGCGCTCTTCATGCAGGATGGCCTGGAACATCAGCGCGACAATCTCGATGGTGGCTTTCTCGCTCTTGGTCTCGGCCTTGTTCTTGAGCTCGACGGTCTGCTGGCGGAGCTGCCCGGCCACCCGCGCCACACCGGCCAGGGAGTAGTCCTCGATCAGAGTGCCACCGCTGACGGCGGCCGCGTTGTCGACCCGCGCGGCAATGGCAGCGGCCAGGGCCGGCGAAGCCGGCTCGTAGGAGGTGGAGTCGAACTCGGGGCCGATCCGGCCCACGAGCAGGCGTTTGAGCTGGCCCAGCACCCCCTGGGCGCGGCTGCGTGCCCGCCCCAGCGGGGTGGCAGCGGTCATCATGCGGGTTTCTTCCGCCATGTCGGCCGCCGAGCCCCGGGGCATCGCCTGCCCGGCGTTCTGGCGCGACGCCAGCCCCTGGGCGTCCGAATCCACGAGCGGGTCCTGCGCCCAGGAGGGCCACATCGGGGTCTGCGCACCGTGGGTGATCGGTGGGCCGCCAGAGGAACGGCCGCCGGCGGGAGTCTGGTGCGGACCGCGCCCTCCGCCTGACTGGTCGTAAGGCTGGCGCCCGTAGCCGCTGCTGTGGCCGGAGTCCGATTCCTGCGGGTCGTGGGCGGGGGGCTGCACACGCGTGCCGACCTGGCTGGGGGAGCGACGGACACGGTCCTTGAAGTCGATCCGGGGCATGATGCCGCGCTCGATGAGGTATTCGTTGGCGCGGTGGTAGGCCTGCTTGAGCCGCTCCGCCAGCTGCGACTGCACCACGTCATTGACCAGCGGCCAGCTGCCCGAAGGCATGCCCGCGGCCGCCCACTGTTCGACCAGCACCAGCACCAGCACCTCGGGACGCAGGATGTCGGCGCGGTCCAGCTCGTCGGTGTTCTCCAGGAAACGGATGCGCAGGCGAAGGTCGTCGAGCTCGCTGCTCACCTTGTCCAGCACCCGCAGCACCAGGCGGGATGAAATGATCTTGTTCTCGACCACCTCGGTTCCCACCAACTGCAGCCCGTCGAAGTCTGCCGATTCCAGGTCTGCCTTGGCGGAGGCGGATACCGGGTGGAGGGACTTTTGCCATCCCTGGATGGTGCCCTCGAGCCAGCCGTTGCGGGCACGCTGGTAGAACGTCCAGGCATCGCGGCGTACCTGCATCTCGCGCGAGGAGACCGCTTCGCCCATCAGGACCGACAACCGCTCCTGCACCGCAGCCACCACTTCGCCCATCGTGCGCCGCGCATCCGCGACGAAACGCTCCCGCGTTTCCTGGGCTACCCGGCTGTGCGGCGTGGAAGGCGGTTCAGATGCCATGTATCAGGACGGTTTCAGACAGTAGCCCCGGCGTTGGGGTCGTTGGGATCGACGTTCTTCTGCGGCGCCCCCTTGACCAGATCTTCGCGCTTGATGCCTAGCCACATCGCAATCGCGGCCCCCACGAACACCGATGAATAAATTCCGAAGCAGATGCCGATGGTAAGCGCCATCGCAAAATAGTAAAGCGTCGGTCCGCCAAACAGCAGCATGGACAGCACCATGATCTGGGTCGACCCGTGGGTAATGATGGTACGACTGATGGTGGAGGTGATCGCATTGTCGATGATCTCGACCGTGTTCATCTTCCGGTAGCGCCGGAAATTCTCCCGGATCCGGTCGAAAATGACCACCGATTCGTTGACCGAGTAACCCAGCACGGCGAGTACCGCCGCCAGCACGGCCAGCGAGAATTCCCACTGGAAGAATGCAAAAAATCCCAGGATGATGATCACGTCGTGCAGGTTGGCCACGATCGCCGCGACCGCGAACTTCCATTCGAAGCGCACGGCCAGGTAGATCATGATGCCGACAATCACCATGCCCAGCGCCTTGAGGCCGTCCACCGCCAGTTCCTCGCCCACCTGCGGGCCGACAAACTCCTGGCGGCGCAGGGTGGCATCCGGATCGGCCTTCTTCAGCGCAGCGAACGCCGCCTCGCTCTGTTGCGCCGAACTGACACCTTTCTGGGCCGGCAGCCGGATCATGACATCGCGCGCGGTACCGAAATTCTGCACCTGGATATCGGTGTACCCCAGACCGGCGATCACGCTGCGGACCTTGGGGACGTCGGCCGGCTGCGAATAACCGACCTCCATCACGGTGCCACCGGTGAACTCGACCGACAGGTGCAGGCCACGGCTGAACAGGAAAAACACCGCCAGGGCAAAGGTGATCAGGGATACCGCGTTCAGCACCAGCGCATGGCGCATGAAGGGGATGTCGCGGCGGATCTTGAAGAATTCCATGGCTATTTGCCTTCCGTGGCCTTGGCCACTGCTGCGCCGCTGTCAGCCCGCCAGACCGTGCCGATGGACACGGACTTGAGCTTCTTGACCCGACCGTACCAGAGATTGACCAGTCCGCGCGAGAAAAACACCGCCGAGAACATGCTGGTCAGGATGCCGATGCAGTGCACCACGGCAAAGCCGCGCACCGGGCCGGACCCGAAGATCAGCAGCGCCAGACCCGCGATCAGGGTGGTCACGTTGGAGTCCAGGATGGTGCCCCAGGCTCGGTCGTAGCCGGCGTTGATGGCTGCCTGTGGCGAGGCGCCATTGCGCAGTTCCTCGCGCACCCGCTCGTTGATCAGAACGTTGGAGTCGATCGCCATGCCGAGCGCCAGCGCCATGGCGGCCATGCCCGGCAAGGTCAGCGTGGCCTGCAGCATGGACAGCACCGCCACCAGCAGCAGCAGGTTCACCCCCAGCGCAATGCTGGAGAACACACCGAAGATGTAGTAGTACACACACATGAAGGCCACGATGACCAGGAAGCCCCAGATCACGCTGTTGAAGCCCTTGGCGATGTTCTCGGCGCCCAGGCTCGGGCCGATGGTGCGCTCCTCGATGATCTCCATAGGGGCGGCGAGGGAGCCGGCACGCAGCAGCAGCGCGGTGTCGTTGGCCTCCACGGTGGTCATGCGGCCGGAGATCTGCACCCGGCCGCCGGCGATCTCGCTGCGGATGACCGGCGCGGTGACCACCTCGCCCTTGCCCTTCTCGAACAGCAGGATGGCCATGCGCTTGCCGACGTTCTCGCGCGTGATGTCGCGGAAGATGCGGGAACCCTTGGCATCGAGCGACAGGTGCACGGCGGCTTCCTGGGTCTGGCTGTCGAAACCCGGCTGGGCGTCGGTGAGGTTCTCGCCGGTCAGGATGACCTGCTTCTTGACGATGACCGGCTGGCTGTTGCGTTCCAGGTACCGCTCGGAACCGAACGGCACCGGGCCGGTGCCCGCCTCGGCAGCACGCGCCTCGGCGCTTTCGTCGACCAGGCGGACCTCCAGCGTGGCGGTGCGGCCCAGGATGTCCTTGGCCTTGGCGGTGTCCTGAACACCCGGCAGTTGCACCACGATACGGTCGAGCCCCTGCTGCTGGATCACCGGCTCGGCGACGCCCAGTTCGTTGATGCGGTTGTGCAGCGTGACCATGTTCTGCTTGAGCGCCTGGTCCTGGATCAGCCGCGCCGACGGGGGCTTGATGCTGGCGGTCAGCTTGACGTCGGTGCCATCGGGCGCATCGACCGTGGCAAGGTCCGCGAACTGCTCGGTGATGAGGCTCCTTGCCGCCTCCAGGGTGGCCATGTCCCGGAACCGGACCTCGATCGTCTGCCCTACGCGGTTGATGCCGCCGTGGCGGATGTTCTTCTCGCGCAAGGCCGTGCGCAGGTCGCCGGACAGCGACTCGGCGCGCTTGGTCAGTGCCGCCTGCATGTCGACCTGCAGCATGAAGTGCACGCCGCCGCGAAGGTCCAGGCCCAGGTACATCGGCGCGGCGTGCAGGGCTGCGAGCCACTGCGGCGTGCGCGACAACAGGTTCAGCGCGACGATATAGGGCGGATCGGCCGGGTCCGGAACCAGCGCCTTCTGGATCGCGTCCTTGGCCTTGAGCTGGGTGTCGGTGTCGCGAAAGCGCGCCTTGATCGATGTGCCTTCGAAGGTGATCGCGTCGGGCTCGATACCTGCTGCCTTCAGCACCTCCTGGACCCGCGCCTGGGTGGCGGCATCCACCTTGACCGTCGCCTTGCCCGGCGACACCTGCACCGCAGGCGCCTCGCCGAAGAAGTTCGGCAGGGTGTACAAGACTCCCACCAGCACGGCGACCAGAATGATCGCGTATTTCCAGACCGGGTAGCGGTTCATGACGGAGTTCCCTGGGGGGCCGAAGGCCCCTGATTACTTGATGCTGCCCTTGGGCAGGACCTGGACCACGGCGCTGCGCTGGATCTGCACCTCGACACCGTTGGCGACCTCCAGGCCGAGGTTGCTGTCGCCGAGCTTGGCCACCTTGCCCAGCATTCCGCCCGCCGTGACGACCTCGTCGCCCTTGGCCAGCGCGTCGATCATGGCGCGGTGCTCCTTCTGCTTCTTCATCTGGGGACGAATCATGACAAAATAAAGCACGACGAACATCAGCACAAGGGGCAGCATGCTCATCAGCGACGATGTCATGTCGCCACCGCCGGCGGCAGGGGCTGTTTGGGCAAAGGCAGAAGAAATAAACACAGACATCTCCAGGTCTAGCAGTTGAATGAATCCGCACGCAACAGTGTTCCACCGTCTGGCAGGTAACCCGGCATTGTATGCGGCACGTCCGGCCGCCCCGGGCCTGTAAGGCTTAGCGCACAGACCCGGCTCACCGCCCCATGGCTGCGCACGACGACCACGACCACGCCACGCATTCGCACCTGGATGCGATGGACGTGCGCGTGCGCGCCCTGGAAACCCTGCTGACCCGCACGGGCCATGTCGACCCGGCGGCCCTGGACGCCATCATCGAGACCTACGAGACCCGCATCGGTCCGCACAACGGCGCCGCCGTCGTGGCCCGGGCCTGGACCGACCCTGCGTTCCGGCAGTGGCTGCTGACCGACGCGACGGCTGCCATCGCCTCCATGGGTTTCGGCGGGCGCCAGGGCGAACACATGGTGGCCGTGGAAAACACCCCGCAGCAGCACAACATGGTGGTGTGCACGCTGTGCAGCTGTTACCCCTGGCCGGTCCTGGGCCTGCCGCCGGTCTGGTACAAGAGCGCGCCGTACCGGGCCCGGGCGGTGCAGGACCCGCGCAGCGTGCTGCGTGATTTCGGCGTGCAGCTGCCGGCGGACACACGCGTGCGTGTCTGGGACTCGACTGCCGAGGTACGTTATGTCGTGATCCCGATGCGGCCCGAGGGTAGCGACGGCCTGGATGCGCAGGCCCTGGCGCAGTTGGTCACCCGAGACGCCATGATCGGCACCGGGCTGGCCCTGCCCCCGCCACTGCCGACCGCCAGCCGATGAACGGTGTGCACGACATGGGCGGGATGCAGTGCTTCGGGCCGGTGCAGCCTGAGGCCGACGAGCCCCTATTCCACGCCCCGTGGGAACGCCGCGCGCTGGCGCTGACCCTGGCCATGGGCGCCACCGGTCTGTGGAACATCGACCAGAGCCGCTGCGCCCGCGAGTCGCTGCCGCCGGATGTGTACCTGGGCAGCAGCTATTACGAGATCTGGATCCGGGCGCTGGAGGTGCTGCTGCGCGAGCGCGGCCTGCTCGCCGGGGAGGACAGGGCGGCGGGCAGCATCCTCCATCGCCCGGGCGGTGCAGCTCCTCGCGTGCTGCGCGCAGCCGATGTCGCGCCAGCGCTGGCCAAGGGCTCCCCGGTGGACCGCCCGTCGACCGCACCGGCACGCTTTCGTCCCGGCGACCGGGTGAAGGCGCGCAATCTGCATCCTCAAGGCCATACCCGGCTGCCCCGGTATGTGCGCGGGCACACCGGCACGGTACAGATCGTGCACGGCACGCACCTGTTCGCCGATCGCCGTGCGAGCGGCACGCTGCCGCCCTTCGACGACACCGCGCACTGGCTCTATACCGTGGTGTTCGACGGGCGCGACCTGTGGGGGCCGCAGGCGGACGCCGGGCTGCAGGTCAGCGTGGACGCCTGGGAGCCGTACCTGGAGGCGGTCCCCGCATGAACCACCGGCTGACACTGCAGCAGATCGCCCGGGCAACCACCAGCGCCGGTGGAACTGCGCTGCCCCTGCCCGCTGCGGGCGGGAATGACGCAAGCTTCGACGAACCCTGGCAGGCCCATGCCTTTGGCCTGACCCTGCTGCTGCACGCGCGCGGCGTTTTCACCTGGCCCCAGTGGGCCGACGCGCTGGCGCAGGAAATCCGGCGGGCCCGGGACCGGGGCGACACCGACGACGGCACCACCTACTACCACCACTGGCTGCAGACACTCGAGCAGTTCGTGGTGCAGGCCGGCATCGGCACGCCGGAACAGATCCATGCACTGGAACATGCCTGGGAGGCCGCGGCAGCCCGCACCCCCCACGGGCAGGCGATCACGCTAGGCGCGCCCGACACCGAGCGTCTGTAACACCTGCTGCTGCGACGCGCCATCCGGCGCGCGCCAACGCCCCATGGCCTCCTGCCAGGACGCACGCGCTGCGACCAGATGGCGCGCCTTCACATGCCCATACCCGCGGATCTGTTCCGGAATGCGGGCAATCTCGACCGCAGCGGCCAGGTTGGAGGCGTCCAGCGTGGCCAGCACCTCGTCGATGCTGGCCATGTAGTCGGTGATCAGGGCACGCTCGCCGCGGCGCTCCTCGGTCTTGCCGAAGATGTCCCAGACCGTGCCCCGCAGCCCCTTGAGCCGCGCCAGAACGCGAAAGGCTGTCTGCATCGCGGGGCCGAACTTCTGCTTCTGCAACTCGCCCTTGTCGTTGCGCCGGGACACCAGCGGGGGTGCCATGTGGTAGTTCAGCTTGAAGTCGCCCTCGAACATCGCATCCACACGCGCCAGGAAACTGCTGTCGGTGTGCAGCCGGGCGACCTCGTATTCGTCCTTGTAGGCCATCAGCTTGAACAGGTAACGGGCCACCGATTCCGACAATGTAGTTTTGCCCAGCGGCGCCTCATGCTGGCGGACCTTCTCGACGAAGGCCCGGTAACGCTGTGCATACGCCGCATCCTGGTACGCCGTGAGGAACTCCACCCGGCGCGCCACGATGTCGTCGAGCGTCTCGCGCTTCTTGAACTGCAGCACCTGGGCCGGGGCGAGCAGCTTCTCGACCGAGGCCCAGTCGTGGGCGGCACGGCGGCCCCATTCGAACGCGGCCTTGTTGTTGTCCACCGCCACGGCATTGAGCTCGATGGCCCGCAGCAGGGACTCGCGCCCGAGTGGAATCCAGCCCTTCTGCCAGGCAAAACCCAGCATCATCGGGTTGGTGTAGATGCTGTCGCCCAGCAGTTTGGTGGCTGCCGCATCGGCATTGAAGGTGGACAGCGCCTGCACGCCGACCGCCGTGGCGATTGCCGCCGCGCAGGCCTCGGCCGGGTTCTGCCAGTTGGCGTTCTTCACGAAGGCAGCGGTGGGCGTGCTGTTGGAGTTCAAGGCCACATGTGTGCGCCCCTGGCGCATGCGCAGCATGGTCTCCTTGCCGGCGCTCACGATCGGGTCGCAACCGATGATGAGGTCGGCCCCGGCCATGCCCACGCGGGTGGTGCGGATGTCGTCCTGCGACGCGGCAATCAGCACATGGCTCCAGGTGGAGCCGCCCTTCTGGGCCAGCCCGCCGGCGTCCTGGGTCACGATGCCCAGGCCCTCCAGGTGGGCGGCAACTCCCAGCAACTGGCCGATGGTGATGACACCCGTGCCACCCACACCCGCCACCACGATGCCCCAGGCATGTCCTGCAGCCAGCGGGCTCCATGCGGCCACCGGCTCCGGCAAGGGCGAAAGCTCGAACGGGGAAGGCGCCTTGTCACGCGCCTTCTTGCGCAATTGGCCGCCCTCGACCGTGACAAAGCTCGGACAGAAGCCCTTGAGGCAGGACATGTCCTTGTTGCAGGTGGACTGGTTGATCTGGCGCTTGCGGCCGAACTCTGTCTCCAGCGGCTCCACGCTCAGGCAGTTGGACTGCACGCTGCAGTCGCCACAGCCCTCGCACACCAGCTCGTTGATCACGACGCGCTTGGCCGGGTCGACCAGGCTGCCGCGCTTGCGCCGACGCCGCTTCTCGGTGGCGCAGGTCTGGTCGTAGATGATGACCGTGGTGCCCTTGACCTCGCGGAACTGGCGCTGGATCGCATCGAGCTGGTCGCGGTGCTGCACGGCCACGCCCTCCACCAGCCTGACGCCCTGGTATTTCTCCGGCTCGTCGGTGACCACCACGATCTGCACCGCGCCTTCGGCCCGCATGGACTGGGCGATCTGAGCGACCGAGTGCCCCTCGGGCCGCTCGCCGATCTGCTGACCGCCGGTCATGGCGACCGCGTCGTTGTAGAGGATCTTGTAGGTGATGTTGACGCCGGCGGCGATGCTCTGGCGGATCGCCAGCAGCCCGCTATGGAAATAGGTGCCGTCGCCGATGTTGGCGAACATGTGCTGGTCGGTCGTGAAAGGCTGCTGCCCGACCCAGGGCACGCCCTCGCCGCCCATCTGGGTGAAGCCCATGGTGCTGCGGTCCATCCAGATGGCCATGAAGTGGCAGCCGATGCCGGCCATGGCGCGCGAGCCTTCCGGCACCTTGGTGCTGGTGTTGTGCGGACAGCCCGAACAGAACCAGGGCGCACGGTCGGCGCCCTTGGCGGCGCCGAGCTCCAGCACCTGCATGGCACGCTCCTTGGCGTCCAGGATGGCCAGTTGCGCATCGATGCGGGCCCGCATGTCGCTGTCCACGCCCATGCGCTTCACACGCTGGGCGATGGCACGCGCGATGAGGGCGGGCGAGAGGTCGGCATTGGCGCGCAGCAGGGTGTTGGCCGCCGGGTTGGGCATGGACCATTCGCCACCGGAGAAGTCACCCTCGACCTCGTTGAACTTGCCATAGACATTCGGCCGCACATCGGCACGCCAGTTGTAGAGCTCCTCCTTGAGCTGGTACTCGATGACCTGGCGCTTCTCCTCGACCACCAGGATCTCCTGCAGCCCGGTGGCGAACTCTCGCGTGAGCTGGGCGTCCAGTGGCCACACCACCCCGACCTTGTGCAGGCGGATGCCGATCTGGCGGCAGGTGGCGTCGTCCAGTCCCAGGTCGAGCAGCGCCTGGCGCGTGTCGTTGTAGGCCTTGCCGCTGGCGATCAGGCCGAAGCGGTCGTTCGGACCCTCGATCGCGTTGTAGTTCAGACGGTTGGCCCGGATGTAGGCCAGTGCGGCATACCACTTGTAGTCGAACAGGCGTGACTCCTGGTCCAGCGCATGGTCGGGCCAGCGGATGTGCACGCCGCCGGGGGGCAACACGAAATCGGTGGGGATGCGGACCTGCACCCGGTGCGGGTCGATCACGGCCGTCGCGCTCGATTCGACGATCTCCTGGATGGTTTTCATGCCGGCCCACACGCCGGAGAAACGGCTCATGGCGAAGGCATGCACGCCCATGTCCAGGATCTCCTGGACATCGGCCGGAAAGAACACCGGCAGCCCGCAGGCCTTGAAGATGTGGTCGCTCTGGTGGGCGGCGGTGGAACTCTTGGCCACATGGTCGTCGCCGGCCACCGCGATGACACCGCCCCAGGGGGTGGTGCCCGCCATGTTGGCATGCTTGAAGACGTCGGAGCAGCGGTCCACACCCGGGCCCTTGCCATACCAGATGCCGAACACGCCGTCGAAGCGGTTGGTGCCGGGGGGTGCGAAACCGAGTTGCTGCGTGCCCCAGATCGCGGTAGCCGCCAGTTCCTCGTTGACGCCGGGCTGGAACACGATGTTGTGCGCCTTCAGGTACTTGGCGGCCTTGACCAGGGACTGGTCGTACCCGCCCAGCGGCGAGCCGCGATACCCGCTGATGAAGCCGGCCGTGTTCTTGCCCGCCAGCGCATCCCGCGTGCGCTGCAGCATGGGCAGACGCACCAGCGCCTGTACCCCGCTCATGAAGGCGCGGCCCTCGTCCAGCGCGTACTTGTCGTCCAGCGACACGGTCTCCAGGGCCTTGCGGATGTGCTCGGGCAGAGGTGCATTCATGGCGTACGGGTCTCCAAGGTGAGGGGCGAGTCCGCCTGGGCGTGGCAGGCACCGCAGGTCGGCGGGCCGTTCGCAGGCACAAAAAGCATCGCAAAGTGTATGCCCGTTGCCAAGATATGTCTTTTCTTTCCATGCGCGCAATTTGCCGACTTGAGAAAGAATATTGCTCCAATGGAGCCGATATGGAAAAACTCGACAAGTTTGACGTGGCCATCCTGAAACATCTGCAAATCGACGGCCGGCTCACGAATGCAGAGCTTGCGCAACGCGTCGGCCTGAGCGCCGCGCCGTGCTGGCGCCGCGTGCGGGCGCTCGAGGAAGGTGGATTCATCACCGGTTACCGGGCCGAGATCAACCGGCACAAGATCGGCCTGGGTGTACTGGCGTTCGTGCGGCTGGATGCGGAGCGCAACAACGGCGATGGCACCCGCGCGCTGGAGGAGGCCATCCGCAAGCTGCCCGAGGTGGTGGCCTGCCACTACATCAGCGGCACCGGCACTTTCGAGCTGCAGGTGGTGGCCCAGGACCTGGACAGCTTCTCGCGCTTCGCGCTGGGCAGCCTGATCAACCTGCCCAATGTGAAGGACCTGCACACCAGCTTCTCGCTGGGTGAGGTGAAGGCCAGCACGCCGCTGCCACTGGGTCATCTGGGCCCGCGCGCTGGCGCCTGATCCGCGCAATGCGTGCAGCGGCGCGCCGGCTCACCGGGGCCACAGGGTCCACAACTGCAATGGCTGCTTCAGCCGCCCGGCCACTTCGCCAGCCTCCGGGCCCCAGCCCACGAAATAGTCGGCGCGCACGGCACCGACGATGGCGCTGCCCGTGTCCTGTGCCAGCACCAGCCGGCGCAGCTGCAGGTTCGGTCCGCTGCTCACCATCCATACGGGAGTGCCATACGGGATGCTGTCGCGGTCCACGGCAATCGAACGCCCTGGCGTGAGGGCCACCCCTTGCGCGCCCCGGGGGCCGACAGCGGCGTCCATGTCGGACAGCGGCTCCTCGCGGAAGAACACCATGCGCGGATTGCGCCAGATCAGTTCCTGCAGACGCTGAGGGTTCTGGGCCACCCATGCCTTGATCCCGGGCCAGCTGGCGTCCCGCACCAGGCCCTGGTCGAGCAGCCACCGTCCGATGGCAAAGTAGGGCTGGTCATTGGTACCGGCAAACGCCAGGCGCACCGTCTGTGACGCGCCTGCGGCATCGACCAGTCGCAAACGGCCGGAGCCCTGGATCTGCAGCACCAGGGCGTCGATCGGGTCCGCCAGCCAGGCGATTTCCTGGCCGCGCAAGGCGACCTGGGCTTCGGGCAGGGTGTCCATTTCCTGGCGCGTGAACCAGGGCTTGCGCGTTCCCAGGCTCGGGGGCACCCGGTACAGGGGCACCTGGAACTCGGCACGACGCGTGCGCGACGCCACCAGCATGGGTTCGAAATAACCGGTCAGCAGACCCTCGGAGGGTGCAGCCAGCGGCTCCACGCGGTAGGGCTGCAGACGCTGCTGCATCCAGCGCCGCTGCTCGTCGCCGGAGGCCAGGCTGAGCAGGCGCACCTCGGGGCAGAGGGGGGCAAAGGCTGCTCCCGGCCGCTCGCAGGAACGCGTCCATGCGTTCCAGGCCTCGTGCAGCGCATCCTCGGAGAAGCCCGGCAAGGCGTTCCATCGCACCGGCACCCAGCGGCTCCTGGCCTGCAGCAGCACCGGTGGCAAGGGCCCGTCATCGGCCTCTGGCGGGGTCGGCAACGCAGCTGGCGCAGGCGCAACGGCCGGCGGGGGCGCCGCGGGAACGGATGTCCCTGCGACGTGTGGGCCACCAGCGCAGCTCCACAGGGTTCCTACAATTGCCAGCACAGCCAGTGCACGGGCGCCACGCCACAGGAGTCGATTCATGGTTCTGATTTTGCTTGAAGCGCTCGGCGCCCTGCTGCTGCTGATTTTCATCGTGTGGTGGACGATGTTCTCGGGGCGCAAGAACGGCGAACTGTCTGCGGAGCCAGAGACCCCTGCCGACCCTGCACAGACTCACGCCCCAGCGGCGACCCACGATGCGGCTGGCAGGCCCGGGCAACGGTCCTGACAGGCTACAGCTGCTGCAGGAGGCGGGACAACTCGACGGCCGACTTCACCTCCATCTTGTCGAACACCCGTGCCCGGTGAACCTCGACGGTACGCACGCTGATGTCGAGCTGGTCGGCGACCAGCTTGTTCGGCAGTCCGTCGACCACCAGGCGCATGACTGACCGCTCGCGCTCGGTCAGCTCGGCCAGACGGCGTGTCACCGATGCCCTGCGGTCCACCAGGGCGAGTTGCTGCGCCGAGTGGGCGATGGCCTGCTCGACGCGGTCCACCAGCGCGTTGTCGGACACCGGCTTCTCGCAGAAGTCGAATGCGCCGCGCTTGACCATGGCCACCGCCGTGGGCAGGTCCGCATGGCCGGTGAGGAAGACCACCGGGATCCACAGCGTCAGCCCCCGCTCGGCGAGGGACTCGAAAAGGGCCAGCCCGCTCATGCCCGGCATGCGCACATCGAGCAGGAGGCAGCAGGGCTGGGCCTGGGGCAGGCCGCCATGCAGCATCGCATCGAAGGACTCGGCACTGTCGAAACACCGGCTCGGCAGGTGCCGCGAACGCAGCAGCCAGGCCAGCCCGTCGCGCACGCCGCCATCGTCGTCGACGATGAACACCATCGCATCGTGGCTGGGTTGCATGGCGCAATCCTACTGGAGAAGCGCCATTGGCAGCGTGAAGCGGAAAACCGTCCCGCCGCCGGGCAGCGGGCCGAACACCAGATGCCCGCCGTGCTGCTCGACCACCGTACGGCACAGGCTCAGGCCCAGCCCCATCCCCTCTGCCTTGGTGGTGAAGAATGGCGTGAAGAGCCGCTCCGCAATCGCCGGCGCGATGCCCGTGCCGGTGTCGCTGACCGAGAACTCCACCCAGCCCTGCCAGTCCGAGTGCCGGTCACCGGAGACCGCCCGGCGCACCCGCAGGGCCAGTTCGCGGGGGCCATCGCGTGGCGCGTCCATCGCCTGCATGCCGTTGCGGGCCAGATTCAGCAGCACCTGTTCGACCATGGTGCGGTCGCACCAGACCGGCGGCAGCCCGGGCTCCAGCATGCACACGATGCGCACCGACAGCTTGCGCGCCTGCAGGCTGACCAGGGGCATGACCGCATCGATCAGCGCGCGCGGATCGGTGACCTCGCGGACCTGCTCGCGCCGGCGCACGAAATCATGCACGCTCCTGATCACGCGCCCGGCACGTTGCGACTGTTCGGCGATGTGTTGCAGCGCCTGCGCGATCAGACCCTGGCGGTCGGCCTGCGTGCCGTCGTGCAGCATGTTGATCGAGCCCGTTGCGTAACTGGCGATCGCCGCCAGCGGCTGGTTGAGCTCATGGCTGAGCAGCGAGGCCATCTCTCCCACCATCGCCAGCCGGGCCGTCGCCTGCAGACGCTCCTGCGTGGAGCGGGAAAGCTCCTCCACGCGGCGCTGCTCGCTGATGTCGAGAAAGGCGCTCATCCATCCCGCCTGCCGGCCCTGGGCATCGATCAGCGGCGCCTCGAACACCATCACCGGAAAACGCGCGCCATCCTTGCGCATGAAAAGCGTCTCGAAACCCTCGCGCGGCGGTGAGACACCGGTCAGCCGCACCGCCTGGCGCGCACGGTATTCGTCGGCCCGTTCGGGGGGCCAGTAAGGTTGCCGCAGAGCCTCCGTGTCGAGCAGCTCGTCGGCCATGAACCCGACCATCTGGCAGAAGGCCGGGTTCACGTAGGTGGTGCGTCCCTGCAGGTCGCGCGCCCGCAAGCCCGTGACCAGAGAGTCCTCCATCGCCTTGCGGAAGGCCAGCGCCTCGGCGAGGCCCCGTTCTGCGCGCAACCGCCTGCGCGTATCGCGCGCCAGCAGCACCAGCACCGAGACCAGGGCAAGGGTCATGCCCGCCACCATGGCGGTGAGAAAGTTCGGGAACAGGTTCGGACCGCCCCGCCAGCTCTCCAGCCGCAGCACCAGTGTCGCGCCGGGCAGGTCCAGCAGATGGCTGGCCGAGAAGGAACGCGCGCCACGGCGCGCCTGGCCGTGGAACGCCAGGCGCGTGCCATCCGGATCGGTGAAGAACACGTCCTGGCTGCGGGCCAGCTGCTTGCCCACCATCTCGCTGAGCATGTCCTGGAGCGAATAGGTGACCACCAGGTAACCAATGACCGAACCTGCCGCCATTCGCGGCAGACACAGTTCCATGACCTGCAGGCCGAAACCCTCGGACTGCGGCACGAAGTAGCTGGTCGAATAAGCCGGTCCGCTGATGCGTTGCGCATGGGTACAGGCCAGTGTCACATCGGGCTGGGCATTGGAGCGGCCCAGCCTGTCGAACAGCGGCGGCCGATGCGGCGTGTCGACATATTTCAGCACGACAAGGTCCAGACCCCTCTGCTCGATGCGCACCAACTCGCGCTGTGCGCGCAGCAGGTCCATCGCCTCGGGCGCCCAGCGTGCCGGCTGCACCTGGTTGCGCGACTGCAAGGCCTCGAAGGACTGGACATTGCGCAACAGGCTGGTGCGGATGTCGCTGACCGCCTCGGCGACATCGCTTTCCAGCAGGCTCTGCATCTGGCCGGACTCGTAACGCCCGGCCAGCCACATCAGCATCGCCAGAAGCGCCACGATCAGGGCCACCAGCAGGCTCCACAGGGCCCATCGGCGGGTGGCGGAGAAAGGGCGGCCGGACAATGCCGGCACTGCAGCGCTCATCAGGGCCTCGTTGGCCTGCGGCCTGCGGCACCCGCGCGGTGGGAGCGGTCCGGCGCCACGGTCACGGCCCCTCGGCGGCCCGGCCGTCGGCGCCGCGGGCCGGCGCACCAGAGGCGCCGGCACCCGTGCGGCGGGCCAGCTTGGTGACGCGCGGGTCGACCCAGCTGCCGTCGACCTGGAACTCCTGGGTGGCCGCCTCCATCAGCGGGCGGCGCAGGAACAACTGCGCCAGGAAAGTGCCCAGTCCGACGGCGGGGTTGATCGCGGTGGCGATCAGAGAAGCCGTACCGGCATTGATTTCGGGCACCACCACCACCCGGATGTCCTGGGTTTCACGCAGCAGATCGGCCTTGCCGTCCATCAGTACCGCCGCGTTGACGCCCTTCATCTGCAGGTTGTTCGATTGCGCGATGCCGCGCTCGATGCGTACATCGCCACGCACGAAGTCGAACGCGAATCCCTCACTGAAAACATCCCGGAAATCCAGCGCGAGGCGCCTGGGCAGCGACTGCAGGCTCAGCACACCGAGCAGCTTGGCCAGGCCGGGTTCGGCCTTCAGGAACTGGCCGCTCTCGATGTTCACGCTGAATGCCCCGCCCAGCGAGGGATAGTCCAGAGCCAGGGGCGAGCCCGCCCAGGCGACCTGCCCCTCCATGGTGCCCTTGCCCCGGCGGATGACGTCCTGCATGCCGAAGCGGGCGAGCAGTTCCCCGGAGTTGGCAATGTCCAGACGGAAATTGAGGACGGTACGCCGGGCCTCGCCGGCGGCACCCGCCGTGGCACCGACAGCGCCCTGAGCGTTGATGGCCGCCCAGTTGCCCGACGCCCGCAGGACGGCCTCGGGCAGGGTCACGTCGAAGCGGTTCAGCCGCCACTCGCGGGCGAGTCCGTCGCGCGCGGCCACCGACCGGTTGACCGCCTCGACCTCCACCCGGCCGAGTTTTCTGCCGCGCAATTCCAGATCCTCGACGACGATGTCCAGCGCAGGAATGCTCGCGGGCTGCGCCTCCAGCAGCGCCTCGACCGCCTGGGTCGAGGACGGCGCCAGCGTCAGTCGTGCCAGGCGCGCGAATACCCTGCCTGCGCCCGAGCCCGAGGGCTGGCGGTACTCCACATACCCGTTGAGCTCCTCCGAATCCAGGTTGGCGCGCCACAGCAGGCCGTCCCGCCCCCCCCCCAACACGACCTGGTGCAGGCGCCGGCCCGCGACCAGCAACTCGCGGGCGCGCAGGGCCACGGTCGTGGGCAGGTAGGCGCGCGCCAACCCGCTCTGGCCCGCCGGCGCGCTCGCCGGGTCCAGCGCCGCCAGGCGGGTGCCGGCCACATCGGTCAACACGGCCGCCCAGGCATCGGTGTCCACGCTGCCGAGCTGGATATTGGCCGCCACGCCCTCGGCCGGCAGGGGCGCACTTTCCTCAGACGCCAGGCCCACTGCGATCGACCCGCGCAGCACGCGGGGCTCTGGCCCGGAGATGTCGCGCACATAGGTCACGGAGCCGACCCGGCCGAGATCCAGCAGCAGCTGGTCCTGCAGCCGCACACGGCCCCCCGGCCCCGGCACCATGGACTCGCGCACCAGGGCAGACTCCAGGCGCATCGGCAGCGGCGCATCGGCGGATTTGCCCAGGGGGGCGGGAAAGTCCAGTGCCATGCCAACGAGATTGCTGGAGATGCTGATCTCGGGCTGGGACGCACGCACCGCGACATTGGCCACATAGGACGCGCTGCCACTGGCACGCTGCGCCACCCGGGCCACAACGCCAAGCTCACGCGCCTGGCGCAATCCATCGGCGCTGGCCACCCCCTGCACGCGCACCGACAGGCTGGGCAGGTTGAGCGCCACTGCGCCGCCTGCGGCCACCGGCGCCACCGTGCCACCGTCCAGGCGCACATCGCCGCCAAACAGACGGCCCTGCACCGCATTGAGCGTGAAACCGGATTCCGAGAACTGGACGGTGCCGCGGGCGCGTGCCAGGCGCGGCACGCCAGGCCCGATCTCGATGTCATTGCCCGGCAGCACCAGGTTGCCCTGCACCGTCGACTTCTCGGGGGTGGCCAGCGGCACGCCCAGGCGCAGGCGCACCTCGGCATTGCCCGTGGCGTTCGTCTGTGCAAGGGCATCGCCGCTCAAGGCGCCCAGAGGGGAACCATTCAACACGCGAAGCAGATCGGCCGCCGGCCCGCGCAGATCGGCATTGGCCACCACGGTGACCGGTTTCATGAGGTCGGCGATACGCATGTCGGCACGGGGAAACTGCACCGCCGGCAATGCCTGAAGGGCACCCCGCGCACCCCGCACCTCCAGGGACTGGCGGTCGAACACCAGTTCGCCCGCCAGCTGGGCCAGTACCGGCCATGGAAGCGCGTCCGGGGCCTGGTAGGCGCGCGGCACATAGGCCAGGGCGCCATCCTCGATGGCGGCCACGATCGAGAGCTCTCCCTGTCCGGGGTTCACGAACGGCATGTCCCGCAGGTCTCCCTTGACCTTGAACACCACATTGCTGGAGGTGCCGCCCAGCACGGCGTCGCGCACATAGTCGCGCACCGGCTTTTTCAACACGAGGGGCAGGTAGCGGTACACCCGGTTCCCTGCTGCGCGCGTGAGCTGGCCCTGAAGGTCCAGCACACCCGGAAAACGCGTGTGCGCAGCGGAACGCGCCGGGTCGCTGGTCTGCCACCTCAGCCGCAACTCGCCCTCGGCGTCGGCATTTGCAAAGCGCATCTGCGGCACCTGCACGGCGATCTTGTCCCCGGCGCGCTGCCAGGACAGGTCGGCCGTCAAGCGCTGCAAGGGCAGCACCGGCTCCTCGAACACCCCCGGCAAGATGATCGCGCCGTCCTGAACCGCGACCGTCGCCTTGCCGGTGGCCTGGGTGAAGTCGAAGTCGAGCGTTGCACCGCGAATACCCGGTGTGCCGATCACCGGGCGCTGGCCTGTCGCCGCTTCGGCCGCCTCCAGCGCCCGCACCTCCAGCTGCTCCACCCGCCCCTGGACCGCATAGGTCTCCACCGCCTCCAGCGCCCCGGTCCAGCGCGCACGCAGTTGCTGAACCAGGCCGCTCGGCGCATGCCGCTCCAGCGCCCCGTGCATGGCCCCGCCCAGGGGAAGCCGGCTGGCCAGCTGCCCCAGCGCGGCGAGGTCCAGGCGATCTGCCGTCAACTCACCGTGGGCGGCGCGGCTGGCATTGGCCGCAGTCTGCTGCAACTGGAAATTTCCACCCGGCCAGCGATGGCCTTCGGCCGTATCGAACGCGAGATCCCGGCTGGCAAGCTCCAGGGTGCCAGCGGAGAATTTGCCGGACAACTGCCCGGACAGCGACGCCAGTTGCAGCGGCTGCAGCGTCGGCGCCAACCGGACCACGACATCGGCCAGCGCCAGATCCGCCGTGGCCGCAGTGATGGCGGTACGGCGCACGTCGACCCAGGCCCGAAACGCGCCGCGGCCCTGGACGACATCCACGCCGAGGTCGGCATGCCGGCGCAACAGAGACACATCGACGCGCGAGAAGCTGGCGAACAGCTGCCCGGACCACTCGCGCCAGCGGCCGTTGTCCATGGACAGGAAGGGTTGCTCGAACCGCGCAACCAGACCGAAGCGGTCGCCCCACTGCGTGGGCGGGGTGGCGTCAAAACGCATGTCATGACGGCGCCCCTGATTGCGCAGCACCAGGTCGACGTCGCGCAGGGCGATCGGGGCCTCGCCGCGCAGTTCGTCGGTCCACACGATGGCACCGTGCCGGATCACGAATTCGGGCTGGGAGAAGATCCGGTCCAGCAGGCGCTCGTCGGTGACCGCGCCCCGGGAGAGGTCCAGCCCGGCCACGTACAGCTTGCCATCTGCGGCGCGGCGCATGTTCAGCGTGGGGCGGTCCACGTACAGCTGATCGAACTTCAGCCCCAGCACGGACCGGGGCGACAGCGACAACAGCACCCGGGGGAGCCGCAGCGCGTCGCGTCCTTGGGCGTCGAGCAACCGTACATTGAGCAGCTCGAAGGCCGGCAGCAGACCGGTGGAGTAGGCGGAGATGCCCTCGATGCGAACATTCACCCCTAAAGCCCGCGTGGCTGCGGCCTCCAGCTGCGGGCGCAGCTCGCCGATTCGCGGCACAATGAACAGATGCAAAGCGCCCCACATCGCCGCAAACAGAAACCATGCGAGCAACATCAGCCGCAAGGCCCATCGGGCCATGAAGGCGCTGGCCCTCAATAGCGGCGATGGAGCGGGCGTCAGGTCATCCATGGTGAGTCCGGGAGTCTGTCAAGAATTATGACCCCCAATGGTCAAATGCCTGCCGCGCTGGCTGAGGCACCCTCCTATTCCCGGTTCGGCCAGCGCATCCGGCGCAGGTACCCCACCGAAATGCACCTGCTTGCGCCGGGGTTGCCCGACCGCACCAGCATCGGGGCATTGTGCGAACACCTGTGCGCCGGTGGTTCCGATCTGGGCGTGGCGCTGCGCATCACGCGCCAGATCGTGCTGGAACGCCTGTTATGCCTGGACTGCCGGGGCGAGGCAAGCCTGCAGCAGGTCACCGGCACCATGACCGCCCTTGCGGAGTACGCGCTGGATGCCGCCTGCCTGCATGCGCAGGAGGGTCTCGATGCCCTGCATGGCGCGCCGCGCACAGAATCCGGCGAGCGCGTCCGCGTCTGGGTGGTGGGCATGGGAAAGCTGGGCGCGCGAGAGCTCAATGTCTCCAGCGACATCGACCTGATCTACGTCTACGACCAGGACGGCGAGACCGAGGGCAACTCCGAAGGACGCAACCGCATCTCCAGCCAGGAGTATTTCGGCAAGCTCGTACGCGGCATCTACAACCTCGTGGGCGACACCACCGAACACGGATTCGTGTTCCGTGTCGACCTGGCGCTGCGGCCCAACGGCAATTCCGGACCGGCGGCGATCTCACTGGGCGCGCTGGAGGAGTATTTCCATGTGCAGGGCCGCGAGTGGGAACGCTTCGCCTGGCTCAAGAGCCGGGTCGTGGCACCCTTCGATGGTGTGGCCAGCGGCTCGGCGGGCAGCTTGCGCTCGGTCGTGTTGTCCTTCGTGTTTCGGCGCTACCTGGACTACAACGTCTTCGACTCACTGCGGGTGCTGCACCGCCAGATCCGCGAACATGCCACCCGGCGCAGCGCAGGGCACCCGGAGCGCACCAACGACGTGAAACTCTCGCGTGGCGGCATCCGTGAGATCGAGTTCATCGTGCAGCTGCTGCAGGTGGTGCGCGGTGGGCAGTTCCCGGAGCTGCGCACGCGGGCCACGCTGGACGCCCTACCCCGGCTGACAAGGGCTGGCCTGATGTCGCAGGCCACCTCGGAAGCATTGGCGCGCGCCTACGTGTTCCTGCGCCAGCTGGAGCACCGCATCCAGTACCTGGATGACCAGCAAACCCATGTGCTGCCCACACGCGACGACGACCTGGCCTGGCTGGCGCAGACCATGGGGCATGCCGAGCCCCGGCCCCTCCTGGCGGAGCTCGACAGCCACCGCGAAGTGGTGGCGCAGGAGTTCGATGCCTTGCTCGGCGGCGGAAAGCCCGAATGCAAGACCTGCAACGGTGGCGGTTCCAGCGCCAAGGTGCCGGCCGATTTCTCCGGGTTTTTGGCTGGTCTGCCAGACCGCCTGCGCCAGCGTGTCGAAGTCTGGCGCACACATCCTCGCTTCCTGGCGTTGCGCGACGAATCACGGCAGCGGCTGGTGCGCCTGCTGGCGCGCACCGCGGCCTGGATCCGCGAAGGCCTGGTCAGCGAGGATGCCGGTGTACAGCTGGCCGACTGGATGGAACCGCTGCTGCGGCGCGAGAGTTACCTGGCCCTGCTGCTCGAGCGGCCGAACGTGCACCAGCGACTGCTGCGCTTGCTGGGCAATGCCCGCTGGCCGGCGCGCTACCTGCTGATGCACCCCGGCGTGATCGACGAACTCGCCAACGACACCATGCTGGGCGAGCGCTTCGAGCCCGAGGAATTCGAGCGCGAACTGGCCCATCGGCAATCGGCGCTGGCGGGTACCGGCCAGGACGACGACGAATCGCTGCTCAATCTGCTGCGCCGTGCGCACCATGCCGAAGTGTTCCGCACGCTGGCGCGCGATGTCGAAGGGCGGCTGAGTGTGGAACAGGTCGCCGACGACCTCAGCGCGCTGGCGCAATCCATACTGCGCATCACCACCGAGTGGTGCTGGGCCCGCACCCGCAACCGGCACCGCGAGGATCCGCAGTTCGCCGTCGTTGCCTATGGCAAGCTTGGTGGCAAGGAGCTCGGATATGGCAGCGACCTCGATATCGTGTTCGTCTTCGACGACCCGGATGAGCGCGCCTCCGAGGTGTACTCTGCGCTGGTGCGCAAGCTGATCAACTGGCTCACCGTCAAGACCGGGGAAGGCGACCTGTACGAGATCGACACCGCACTGCGACCCAATGGCAACTCAGGCCTGCTGGTCAGCACCTTCGACGCCTACGCAAATTACCAGCAACAGCGCGGCAGCAATACCGCCTGGACCTGGGAGCACCAGGCCATGACGCGGGCCCGCTTCGTGCTGGGCAGTGGGTCGCTGCGGGAGCGCTTCGACCAGATCCGGCGGAGCGTGATCACCGCGCCACGTTCCATCGACGCGCTGCGCAGCGAGATCATCGCGATGCGCGACAAGGTGCGGGCAGCCCACCGCGTCGACCCGGAGGCGTTCGATGTCAAGCACAGCGCCGGTGGCATGGTGGATGTGGAATTCGCGGTGCAGTTCCTGGTGCTGGCGCACTCGGCGCGACACCCCGGGCTGGTCGACAACGTGGGCAATATCGCGCTGCTGCAGCGTGCCCAGGATGCCGGCTTGCTGCCCGGCAGCATCGGCGCCGGCGCTGCGCACGCCTATCGGGAACTGCGCCGCGTGCAGCACCATGCACGGCTCAACGAGGCGCCGACCCAGGTCGCGGCCGACGAACTGCCCGCGCCCCGCGCGGCGGTGCTGGCGCTGTGGCAGGCTGTGTTCGGTGCGCCCGACGCCGCCCCTGCACCGAGAAAGGCCGGATATGCAGGGTAAGCCCGCCCTCCTCCGCTCTGGCATCCACGCCCAGGGCGGCGTATGCTGTGAACTGTCATTGCCCCGGGGTCTCCGGGCTTTATTCGCATTTAGCCATGAATCTTGTCGAGGTCACCAACGAATCGATCGTGATCGGTCAGCCGTTGCCGTTCGCCTTGCGCGATGAAACCGGCACCCTCCTCGCGCGCAAGGGTTACGTCATCGGCTCCCGCGCCGATCTCGAATCCATGCGCGGCCGCGGCCTGGGCTTGTACGTGGACGTGTCCGAGTCCGAGCGGCACCAGAAGGCCTTCGTCGGCAAGCTCATGGAGCTGGTCGCCGACGACCGCCCGCTGGGCAAGATCGCGCAGGCCCAGCTCACCACGCGCGACCTCGGCAACAGCCACGAGGGCACTGCAGTGGATGCCCACACCTGGCTTGACCTGCAGGTGCAGGGCACGCGCCTGCTGCGCGACCTGAGCACCCAGAATTTCGCCGACGACCTGGAACGGCTGCACCAGCGGCTCGACCGCCTGTCCCGGCGCAACCCCGATGGCGCCCTGTTCGCGCTCTTTCACCTGGCGTCCAGCGAAATCGATCTGTACAGCGCCACCCATTCGATGCTGGTCAGCGTGGTGTGCGGCATCACGGCGCGGGAAGTCCTGCAGTGGCCGGATAGCGCCCAGGAAACCCTTTGCAAGGCCGCCCTGACCATGAACATCAGCATGACCAGCCTGCAGGACAGACTGGCCTCCCAGCGCGAGCCACCCACCGCAGAGCAGCGCGACTACATCGCGCAACACCCTCAGCGCTCGGTCGACCTGCTGCGGAAAATGGGCCAGCACGATCCTGACTGGCTCGAAGCCGTGCGCGACCACCACCGCACCCTGGCCGGCGACCTGCTATCGCGCTCGCCCGGCCAGCAGATTGCACGCCTGCTGCAGCGCGCGGACATCTTCACCGCCCGGCTGTCACCGCGCGCCTCGCGGCGGCCTGATTTGGGCGGAGCGGCGCTGCAGGCATGCTACTTCGACGAAAACCGCCAGATCGACGTGGCCGGAGCCGCCCTGATCAAGGCGGTCGGCGTGTACTCGCCGGGCACGCTGGTGCGCCTGACCAACAACGAAATCGGCATCGTCGTTCGCCGCGGTGCGAACACGACCTCCCCGCGGGTTGCCGTGCTGGTGAACCGGGATGGCTTTGCCACGGGCGAACATGTGATACGTGACACCGGCATGCGCGAGTTCCGGGTCATCGCCAGCGTGGCGCAGCATGAATGCAAGGTCAAGATCAACCTGGCACGCCTGCTGGCGCTGACCAGCGGACCGGCGTCAAACCAGCCGTGGTGAGGCCGGCTCGGCGAGCGACACTGCCAGTTCGCGCGCCAACTCCTTGCGGTACTTGTTGAGTTCCTGCACCGTGCCGAAGCTGCGCTCGAGCAGCAGGCTCAGGTTGTGCAGGATCCGCTCGACGACCTTGGTCTCCCAGGCCGCGTCAAACTTGATCTGCTGGTCCAGCCAGTGCTCCAGCCACTCAGGGTTCGGCATGCGGCTCTGGATGGTGTCACGCGGGAACAAGGACTTGTTGACATGCAGGTTGGTGGGGTGCAGTGCCTGGGCGGTCCGCCGGGCGCTGGCCATGAGCACGCCCACCTTGGCGAACGCGCTCTTGGCCTCCAGGCCGAAACGACCGATCGCCTGCTTCATGTACTTGAGGTAGGCACCCCCGTGACGCGCTTCGTCCTGGCTCAGCCGGGTATAGATGGACTGTATGACCGGTTCGGTGTGCCATTCGCTGGCACGCCGGTACCAGTGGTTGAGCCGGACCTCGCCACAGAAATGCAGCATCAGGGTCTCCAGGGCCGGCGCAGGGTCGAATTCGAAGCGCACGGCATGCAACTCGGCCTCTGTCGGCTGCAGATCCGGGCGGAAACGGCGCAGATACTCCATCAGCACCAGGGAGTGCTTCTGCTCCTCGAAGAACCAGATCGACATGAACGCGGAAAAGTCACTGTCATGTCGGTTGTCACGCAGGAACATCTCGGTGGCCGGCAAGGCCGCCCATTCGGTGATGGCGTTGAGCTTGATGGTCTGGGCCTGTTCGTCGGACAATTTCGATACGTCGAAGCTGTCCCAGGGAATATCCCGGGCCATGTCCCAGCGGACAGACTCCAGTTGCTTGAATAGTTCGGGGTAGAGCATTGAGCGCCTTTGAGGGGCAATCCTGCCGGACTGCAACAAACCCGCGGATTTTAGTGCGGCCGGCTTGTCTGTGGTCCCCGTGCGCCGCACGCCCCCATGACCCACAACAGAAATGAACTGACTGGTCGCGAAAATACCAATTCGTCTACACTAAGCTATGCGCATCAGAATATTCCTTGCCAGATCCCGTGTCGTCCATGGCTGGGCCGGGAACTTCGACGGGTCTTCGCGGCTCCGTGGTGCATGGGCATCGCCAACGATGCCCCAGCCTTTGTTGCTGCGAGGCCGTCCCTGCCCCTCCGGGCGGGATGACGCTGCGGGGCCTGTCGACTCCCCTCCCTCCTTGGCCCCGGGGCGCTTCGTGGCACTTTTGTTTCTGCAGCAGTACGAGGGTTGCCATCCATGAAGGTCGCCGTCATCGGATCCGGCATCTCCGGCCTGTCGGCGGCCTACCGTCTTGCGCCGCATGCGGCGGTGACATTGTTCGAGTCGGGCGACTATTTCGGCGGGCATACCCACACAGTGAATGTGTGTTTGCCGACCGCGCAGGGTGACGTGACCCAGGGTGTCGATACCGGGTTCCTGGTCTACAACGAACGCACCTATCCGACCCTGATCGCATTGTTCAAGGAGCTTGGTGTCGAGACCGCCAAGTCCGACATGTCGTTTTCGGTCCAGGTGGGTGACGCCTTCGGTGGCGCTCCGCTGGAGTGGAGCGGCTCCAGCCTGAACACGGTCTTCGCGCAGCGCAGCAACCTGCTGCGTCCGCGGTTCCTGGGCATGCTGCGAGACCTGCTGCGATTCAATCGACTCACCACAGAGCTCGCCAACGCGCAGACGGAGGCCGCGTTGCAGCAGCCGCTGGGAGACTTCCTGCGCATCCACCGGTTCGGCGACGCGTTCTGCAACTGGTATTTCCTGCCCATGATGGGCTGCATCTGGAGTTGCCCGACCGCCCAAATGCTACAGTTCCCGGTGGCCACGATGATCCGCTTCTGCCATAACCACGGTCTGTTGCAGGTCGCCGACCGCCCGCAATGGTGGACGGTGCGCGGCGGCGCACGCCATTACGTGGACAAGATCCTGGCGCGCATCGACGACAAGCGCCTGCGTACGCCGGTGCGCACGGTGCGCCGGATTGCTCCGGAAGATGGCGGCGGGGTGGATCTCTCCACAGACGCCGGCACCGAGCACTTCGACAAGCTGGTAGTCGCCACCCACTCCGATCAGGCGCTGTCGCTGCTGGCCGACCCGAGCCAGGCAGAACGGGCCACGCTGGGCGCCATCCGCTACCACCACAACCGCGCCGTGCTGCACACGGACAGCCGCATGCTGCCCAGCCGACGTGCCGCATGGGCGGCCTGGAACTACGAAAGCACACCGGCTGGCGGGGCTGTCCGCGCGGAAGACAACCAGGTCTGCCTTCACTACCTGATCAACATGCTGCAGCCGGTGCCCTGGCAACAACCGGTGGTCGTGTCGCTCAACCCACTGCGGCCGATCCGGCCCGACAGCATCCTGGGCGAGTTCGACTACGCGCACCCGGTGTTCGACACGGCCGCCATCCGGGCCCAGGGCATGATGGCCGAACTGCAGGGCCGTGGCGACACCTTTTTCGCCGGCGCCTGGCTCGGGTACGGGTTCCACGAAGACGGCATCAAGTCCGGCCAGGCCGCAGCCCGGCTGCTGCTCGAAAGCCGGCATGCTGCCCCGTTGGCGGAAGCGCTGGCATGACCCACCTGCCATGCTCCGACCCGCTGCCGCTGATCGGTTTCGGCGAGGTCCGGCATGCGCGCCTGCGCCCGGCGCGCAACCGGTTCAGCTACCCGACCTATTTCCTGATGCTGCCGATGCGTGCGCTGCAGGACCCGCAGTCTGCCGCCGCGCGCAGTCCGCTTGCGCGCAACCGCCGCGCCGCCCTGAGCTTTCACGACAGCGATCACGGAGATGGCCGCGGCCCCGAGGCTGGCGGCGCATTGGCCTGGCTCGACGGGCTGCTGCAAAGCGAGGGCATCCTGGATGCCCGCGGTGAAATCTGGCTGCACTGCTACCCGCGGGTGCTGGGCTATACCTTCAAGCCCGTGAGTTTCTGGTACTGCCACCGGGCGGCTGATGACCAGGGCGGCGCATTGCGTGCCATCGTCGCCGAGGTGAACAACACCTTTGGCGAGCGCCACTGCTATCTGCTCGACCATCCCGCCTATGGGGCGGAGCTGACAGCGCGCAAGGTCTTTCATGTGTCGCCCTTCCTGAAGGTCGAAGGCGGCTACCGGTTCCGTTTCATGCGGGCCTCGCGCGAAGGGGTCGAGCGTACGGTCGCCCGCGTCGATTACGACGATACCGACGGCCCCGTGCTGCAGACCAGCGTCAGCGGCACCCTGGAGCCGGTCAACGCCAGCTCGGTGCGCAAGGCGCTGTGGCGCTATCCGGCCATGACCTTCGGTGTCGCCCTGCGCATCCATCTGCAGGCCGCGCGCCTGTGGCTCAAGCGCGTGCAATTCATCCGCAAGCCGGCGCTTCCAGAACGCTTCCTGACCCGTTGATCCATCGCAGACCCTCCCGACGCCCATGCCAACTGCCATGAACACCACTACAGCATCCCCCTTGCCCGATCTCGCGCGCGCACCAGCCGCAGCCCGTACTGCCCTCCAGCTGCTCGGGCGTCTGCGCCACGGCGTGCTGACGGTCCAGCTGCCCGACGGGTCGGTCCAAGTCTTCGGCGACCCGACGGGAAACCATGGGGCCCAGCGCCTGAGCGCGACACTGGCGCTGCGCAACTGGAACGTCTGCGCGCAGGCACTGAAGTCCGGCGATATCGGATTTGCCGAAAGTTACATCGCTGGTGATTGGACCACCACCAACCTGACCGACCTGCTCAAGCTGTTCATCGCAAACCGGCGCGAGGTCGAGGATGTCATCTACGGCACCTGGGCCGGTCGCGCGCTGTACCGCATCAAGCACTGGCTGCACCGCAATACCCGGGCCAACAGCCAGAAGAACATCCACGCGCACTACGATCTGGGCAACCCCTTCTACGCCCTGTGGCTCGACGACACGATGAACTACTCATCGGCCTGGTTCGAAGGCGACCTGCAGCGGCCGATGCGCGATGCGCAGCTGGCAAAGGTTCGCCGGGCGCTGCGCATGGCGAGGGTACAGCCGGGTGACCGTGTCCTCGAGATCGGCTGTGGGTGGGGCGCCCTGGCGGAGATGGCCACCACGGAATTCGATGCCTCGCTGACAGGCGTGACGCTGAGCACCGAACAGCTCGCGTTTGCGCGCCAGCGCATGGAGCGGCTCGGCGTGGCCACCGGCAGCGGAAAGACCGCCGACCTGCGCCTGCAGGATTACCGCGACATCCCGGACGGCCCGTACGACGCCGTGTGTTCGATCGAGATGGTCGAGGCCGTGGGCAAGGCCTACTGGCCCACCTACTTCCAGGCCATCCACCGCCTGCTCAAGCCGGGCGGCCGGGCCTGCATCCAGAGCATCGTGATCGACGACCGGCTGTTCAAGCGCTACATCGAGTCCACCGATTTCATCCAGCAGTACATCTTCCCGGGTGGCTGCCTGCCATGCCCTTCGGAATTTCGCCGGGAAGCCGCTGCCGCCGGGTTGGTGGTGGAAGACGAGTTCGCATTCGGCCCCGACTACGCGGAAACCCTGCGCCGCTGGCGGCATGCGTTCCTGGGTCGTCGCAACGACATCCTGGCCCTGGGCTTCGACCAGCGCTTCATGCACATCTGGGAGTTCTACCTGGCCTACTGCGAGGCAGCATTCGACATGGGCAACATCGACCTCGTCCAGTACACCCTGGTGAAGGCGCGGCCATGAGCCGCTGGCTCAGTCATCTGGTGTTGGCCCTCATGCTGTCGGCGGCGGGGCTGGCGGGCGCGCGGGCGGTTCCCCAGGAGATCATGCGGGTCGTGCCCGACGCCACGCTGGGTGGCAACTCCCGCCTGACTTACCTGGGTTTCAAGGTCTACGACGCCAGCCTGTGGGTCGCCCCGGCATTCGCGGTCTCGGAGTTCCAACGGCATGCCTTTGCGCTCGAATTGTCCTACCTGCGCAGCTTCACCGGCGCGTCGATCGCGCAGCGGTCGTTGGCCGAGATGCGCCGCCAGAGCGGGGTCAGCGACGACAAGCTCGCGCTGTGGAAGCAAAAGATGCTCGAGGTGTTCCCCGACGTGCGCAAGGGGGATCGCCTCACCGGCCTGAACCGCCCTGGAACCGGCGCCGTTTTCCTGCTCAACGGCCAGCCGCTGGCAACCATCGCCGACGAGGAATTCGCGCGCCACTTCTTCGGCATCTGGCTCTCCGAGCAGACCAGTGACACCCGGCTGCGCAAGGCGCTGACCGCCAGGCTCGCAGGCACCTGATGCGTGCACCAGCACCCGGCCCGACACGGCTCAGTCCGTCGCAGGGACTGCACTACGGCCTGCTGGGCCTGCCGCTGGCCTTCGTGGCGCTGCCCCTGTATGTGATCCTGCCCAACCACTACGCGCGCGAGTTCGGCGTGCCACTGGCCACCCTGGGCGCGGTGCTGCTCGCCGCGCGACTGCTCGATGCACTGATCGACCCCATGATCGGCCGCTGGTGCGACCGCCTGTACGCGCATTCCGCAGGCGCGGTGCTGCGCTTCGGCGCTATCGCGGCCGTGGTGCTGGCTGCCGGCTTCGGCCTGTTGTTCTTTCCCTTCGTGCAGGATCCGCAGTGGCTCGTCGCCTGGGCCGGTGCCATGCTGGTCATCACCTACGCAGCCTACAGCGCCCTGAGCGTGGCGCACCAATCCTGGGGCGCCATGCTCGGAGGCGACGAGTCCTACCGCAGCCGGGTGGTCGCGTGGCGCGAGGGGCTGGGCCTGCTGGGCGTGGTGATGGCGTCCGTCACCCCGGTGTTGCTGGGACTGCCGGCCACTCTGGCGGTTTTCTGCGGGGCGCTGGTGCTCGGCTGGCTGGCGTGGTCCCGCGCGCTTCGGCCACGCAGCGCCGGCCCGCAGGCGGCAGGCGATATCTGGCAACCCTGGCGCCGGCCGGCCTTCCGGCGCCTGCTGGCAGTGTTCGTGCTCAACGGTATCGCCAGCGCCGTACCGGCGACCCTCGTGCTGTTCTTCGTGCAAGACCGCCTGCAGGCACCCAAGACGGTCGAATCGGCGGTGCTGGCGGTCTACTTCCTGTGTGCCGCCGTGTCCATTCCGGCCTGGCTGCGGCTGGTGGCGCGAATCGGCCTGGCACGTGCATGGCTGACGGGCATCCTGCTGGCGGTGGCCGCGTTCGTGGGCGCCAGCCAGCTCGGCGCGGGCGACGTCGGCGCTTTCCTGGTCGTCTGTGCGCTGTCGGGCCTGGCACTGGGAACCGACCTGGCCCTGCCGGGTGCGTTGCTCGCCGGCGTGATCGCGCAGGCGGGCGACCGCGGCCGTTCGGAGGGCGCCTATTTCGGCTGGTGGAACTTCGCCACCAAGCTCAACCTGGCGCTGGCCGCCGGCCTTGCGTTGCCGCTGCTTGGCTTGTTCGGATACGCGCCGGGCGCTAGGGATGCGGCCGGGCTGCAGGCGCTCACCATCGCGTATTGCCTGCTGCCCTGCGGGCTCAAGCTTGGCGCCGGCCTGGCGCTGTACCTCCTCGTCATCCGCGCCCCGACCGGGCCCCTATCGCCATGAAACGAAGACAACTTCTTGGCCGTGCTGCCGGTGCAGGCCTGGTATTGGCAACCGTTGGCCTCAGCGGCTGTGCCTCCCAGAGCATCGACCGCTACCGCGACGAAAAACCGGTGCTGGACCTGCGCCGCTATTTCAACGGCACGCTGGATGCACACGGTGTGTTCACCGACCGCTCCGGCACCGTGCTGCGGCGCTTCACCGTGCTGATGCAGTGCAGCTGGCAAGGCGATGAAGGCGTGCTCGACGAAGCCTTCACCTACTCGGACGGGACCCGCGAGCGCCGCGTGTGGCGCCTGGCTCGCCATGCGAACGGCCGCTATACCGGTCGTGCCGATGATGTGGTGGGGGAGGCCCAGGGCCAGGAGAGCGGCAACAGCTTCTACTGGACCTACACCCTGGCACTGCCGGTGGACGGCAGGGTCTGGGAAGTGCAGTTCGACGACTGGATGTACCTGGTCGACGAGCAGGTCATGCTCAACCGCGCGCGGATGAGCAAGTTCGGCATCCATCTGGGTGATGTGACGCTTTCCTTTCGCAAACGCTAGTCCCCTTCTCCGAGAAAGCTCCCATGTCCCTGAATGTCCCGGTCCACGACTGGCACGGCAAGACCGTCTGGATGGTGGGCGCCTCCACCGGCATCGGCCGTGCCACCGCCTCCCGGCTGCATGCCCGCGGGGCCCGGGTGATCGTGTCCGCGCGCAAGGTGGAGGCGCTCGATGCATTCGTCGCAGAGCACCCCGGCGCCATCGCCCTGCCGCTGGACAGCACCGACCGGCAGGCCGTGGCAGACGCCACCACGCGGGTGGTCGCGCTCGGACGCCTGGACGGCATGGTGTACTGTGCCGGCCACTACCATGCGATGCGTGCCGACGCGATGGACATGGCCGACCTGGAGCGCCATGTGGACGTGAACTACCTGGGCGCGCTGCGCCTGCTCGATGCGGTACTGCCGCACCTGCTGCGGACCACAAAGGGCGGCGCCTTCGTCAGCCTGGTAGGGAGCGTGGCAGGCTATCGGGGGCTGCCCAACAGCCTGGCCTATGGGCCGACCAAGGCCGCGCTGATCAACCTGGCACAGACCCTGTACCTGGACCTGCGAGCCAAGGGGGTCGGGGTGTCACTGATCAACCCCGGATTCGTGGAGACGCCCCTCACGGCGCAGAACACCTTCACGATGCCGGCCCTGATCAGCCCTGCGCAGGCTGCCGATGCGATCCTGGCCGGATGGGCCCGCGGCCAGTTCGAGATCCATTTCCCCAAGCGGTTCACATTGTGGCTCAAGGCGCTGGAACTGCTGCCGATCGGCATCTATTTCACGCTGATCCGCAAGTTCACCGGGGCCTGAGGCCCGCGCGGCGGGCTCAGACCGGGCCGGTGTCGGCGAAACTCGCCCGCAGCATCAGCTTGTCCTGCAGTTTGGTCAGGTTCGGGTACTCGGCACGCCAGCCGATCTGCGGGAAGCGGAAATCCAGGTAACCCAGCGCACAGCCAGCGGCAATGTCTGCCAGGCTCAGATGGATGCCGGAACAGAACGGCTTCTCCGCCAGCCCCTTGGACATGGCCTTGAGGCTCGCATGGATCTTGCCGATGTGCCGGTCGATCCAGGCCTGGCTGCGCTCGCCGTCGCGGCGGCCGTCCCAGGTGGCCTCCATGCGGGCGATCAGGGCAGCGTCCAGGATGCCGTCGGCCAGCGCCTCCCAGGTCTTGACTTCGGCACGCTCCCGACCCAGGCCCGGGATCAGCTTGCCCACCGGCGATAGGGTGTCGAGGTACTCGACGATCACCCGGGAGTCGAACAATGCTTCCGCGCCCTCCATGACCAGGCAAGGCACCTTGCCCAGCGGGTTGGACTCGCCGATCCGTGTGTCTGCCGACCAGACGTTTTCCGTGACAAACTGGTAGTCCAGCTTTTTTTCCGCCATGACAACACGCACCTTGCGAACATAGGGGCTGGTCGTGGATCCGATGAGTTTCATGGGTTGGGTCGCTTGGCTGTATCGGCCCATTCTAGCCACAGGTTTGGCCCTGCATGCCCCCCCCGATGGGGGATGGTCGGCCACCTACAATCCCGGCATGTCCTGCGCCTCGATTTCCGCCCTCTCACCCCTGGATGGCCGCTACGCCGGCAAACTCGCGCAGTTGCGACCGCTCATGAGCGAGCAGGGCTACATGCAGCGCCGCGTACAGGTCGAGGTCGCCTGGTTCGTGCACCTCAGCGATGCCGGCTTCGACGAATTCAAGCCACTCTCCACAGGTGCGCGCACTTACCTGCTCAGTCTGGTGCGCAACTTCGGCGAAACCGACGCGCTGGCCATCAAGCAGATCGAGAAAACCACCAACCACGATGTCAAGGCGGTCGAGTACTGGATCAAGTCCAAGTTCGAGTCGCGCCCCGAACTGCTCAAGGCCACCGAGTTCGTGCATTTCGCCTGCACCAGCGAAGACATCAACAACACCAGCCACGCGCTGCAGTTGCGTGCGGCACGCGACGTGGTCCTGTTGCCCGGGCTGGACCGCCTGCTGCTCAAGCTGCGCGAGATGGCGCGCTCCTACGCCGATGTGCCCATGCTCAGCCGTACCCACGGCCAGACCGCCAGCCCGACCACCGTGGGCAAGGAGATCGCCAATGTGGTGGTACGCCTGCAGGCAGCGTGTGACCGCATCGCCGCGGTGCGCATCCTCGCCAAGATGAACGGCGCGGTGGGCAACTACAACGCCCACATGGCCGCGTGGCCCGACTTCGACTGGGAGGCGTTCAGTCGCCGTGTGGTCGAGACTCCCGAGGCGAAAGCCGAGACGGGCGTGGCGCCCTGGGGGCTGGGCCTGCATTTCCAGCCGTTCAGCATCCAGATCGAGCCCCATGATTACATGGCCGAACTGTTCGATGCGGTGGCGCGCGCCAATACCATCCTGATCGACTGGTCCCGCGATGTCTGGGGGTATGTCAGCCTGGGGTATTTCAAGCAGAAGCTGCGCGAGGGCGAGGTTGGCTCCAGCACCATGCCGCACAAGGTCAACCCGATCGACTTCGAGAACGCCGAGGGCAACCTGGGCCTGTCCAACGCGCTGCTGCGCCACCTCAGCGAAAAGCTGCCGATCAGCCGCTGGCAGCGCGACCTGACCGACTCCACCGTGCTGCGCAACATGGGCGTTGCGCTCGGGTACGCCGTACTGGCCTATGAGTCACTGGCGACCGGCCTGGGCAAACTGGAGCTCAACGAGCGGGCCATTGCCGCCGACCTCGACGCATCCTGGGAGGTGCTCGCCGAGCCGATCCAGACCGTCATGCGCCGGTATGGCCTGGAGCAACCCTACGAGCAGCTCAAGAAGTTCACACGGGGTGCGCCGATGACGCAGGAACTGATGCAGGGCTTCATCCGCGCGCTGGACATCCCGCAGCCCGACAAGGACCGCCTGATGGCCATGACTCCCGCCAGCTACACCGGCCGCGCTGCCGAGCTGGCCCGGCGCGTCTGATCGGCGCCAATGGCCACCAGATCCACCATCTTCAAGGCCGCGCTGCAGGTCGCCGACATCGACCACGGCTACTATGCAGACCACGCGCTGACACTGGCGCGCCATCCGAGCGAGACCGACGAGCGCATGATGGTGCGACTGGCAGCGCTCGCGATGCAGGCCTACAAGCTCAACAGCGTGTGCAACGGCGACGCGGTTCTGGGTTTCGGCGCCGGGCTCTCCGACCCGGACGAGCCCGATGTGCTGCTGCGCGACTACACCGGCCGCATCCGGCTGTGGGTCGAAGTCGGCCAGCCCGACGAGAAGGCCCTGATCAAGGCCTGCGGCAAGGCCGATGAAGTCGTGCTCTACTGCTTCGGCCATGCGGCCGAGATCTGGTGGCGCGGCATCGAGACCCGCCTGACCCGCCCACAGAACCTGCGCATCTACCGGCTGCCCACCGAGGGCGCCCAGCAGCTCGGCATGCTGGCGCAGCGCAGCATGCAGCTGCAGGCGACGATCCAGGAAAACGTGCTGATGCTGGGCGATGGGCAGGTCAACGTCGACATCGAGCCGCTGACCTGGAAGTGATCAGCCGCGCCCCTCGGCAGCGCGCTCGGCATACCGGTTGAAACGCCAGGCGGTCGCCTCCAGCTGGATGCGCCGCCAGGTGGCCCGCTTGTGCGCCGGACCCATCTCGGTCCAGCGCTGCACCTCCTCGAAGCTGCGCCCGCAGCCCTTGCACGTGGCGTCGCCCTGGCTGGTGGAGCAGATCGCGATGCAGGGCGTGTCGGGGGTGGTGTCGTACCAGGCCATCCAGGCCGCATGGGCGTCATCCGGCATGGCGCCCTCGTCGCATTCGGTGGCGTGGTCGTACACCATTCGCCCATAGACCTCGGCCAGGGCCCGAAGCTCCGGGCCCAGAGAATATCCATCGGCACTGGGCGTGCGCACACGCCAGTGGTTGATGGCCGCTTCGATGTCGGTGATGTGGATGGCGGCCATGGCAATGTCGGGGGGAGGCGCATGATACCTGCCAGCGCGGGCAAGGTGGTATGCTGGCCCGAATGAAACTGATCGCCAAATGGCTTCTGAACGCAGCCGCCCTGCTGGCCGTGGCCTACCTGTACGGCGGAGTGCAGGTAAGCGGCTTCACCGCTGCGCTGGTCGCAGCCTTCGTGATCGGGCTGCTCAACACCATCGTGAGGCCGGTGCTGGTGATCCTGACGCTGCCGGTCACGCTGGTCACATTGGGCCTGTTCCTGTTCGTGATCAACGCGCTGATGTTCTGGGCTGCGGCAGCCGTGCTGGACGGCTTCAAGGTCAGCGGCTTCACCGGTGCATTGCTCGGTTCGCTGATCTACTCGGTGTTCAGCCTGGTGATCGAGTCAGCGCTCGAGCGCCTGTTCTCGAAACAGTAACTCGACGGCGCGGGCCCGGGTGTCGATGATCGACGCCTCGATATGGTCCACCTGCGCACCCCTGGGCGCATTTCGCAGAAGATTCTGGGCCGCCTTCAATCGGTCGAGCGCCGCGCCGTAGTCCAGCCGGGCCACCAGCGCCTCGGCGTCGGCCCGGATCGCCCGCAAGGTCTGGCCATGGGCCGCACTCGCGCCGGACAATGCCTGCCAGGCCGTGGCGTCGCGCGGGTGTCGCGACAGCCAGGTCTGCAGGGGGGACAACGCGTCGCCTGCCCGTCCCGTGCGCATCAGGATCTGCGTGTTGGCCAGCAGCTCCGGGCGGCCCGACCCGGGCAACAGGGCGGCAGTCTGGCCCGTCATCGCGGCCAGTTCCGCGGCCAGCAGCCGGTTCAGGCGGGCGGCCGGAGTGTTGGCGGAGGTCAAGGCTTCCAGCCGCGCCAGCGTGGCCTGTGCAGCCGCAAAGTCGCGCAACCTGGCCGAGGCCAGAGTGGCGCCGTACAGAACGCCGGCCTGTCGCGTGGCCGGCAGGGCCGCAAAACCGGGGCTTGCAGCCTCCGCCACCGCGAGGCGCAAGGCGTCCACGCCGGGGTTGGACAGGATGCGCGCGCGCGCGCTGGCCATGGCATGGTCGAGGGCCCCCTCGGCAGGGGCCGGCGCCGCCGCCAGCAAGGGCATGCGTGACTGCATGTCGGCGATCCGCTCGGTCGTGAGCGGGTGGCTGCGAAGATACGGAAAGGCGCCGTTGTCGTTGAGCCGCGCCGCCTGTTGCAGCTTCTCGAACATGCCGGTGAAGCCCTGCGGCGCGAACCCTGCATCCCCGAGGATGGCCAGGCCGATCCGGTCCGCCTCGCGCTCCATGTCGCGCGAGAAATTGAGCTGGTTCTGCATCGCCACCGCCTGGCCCCCGACCATGAGGGCATTCGCCGCATCCGTGCTCTTGCCGGCGGCCAGGATTCCCAGGATCATGGCGCCAAGCACCCAGGGCGCCTGCGCGTTCTGCTTGGAGATCAGGCGGGAGATATGGCGCTGGCTGACGTGGCTGAGTTCATGGGCCAGGACCGAGGCCAGTTCATCGCGCGAGGCCACGACACCGATCAGCCCCAGATGCAGTCCCAGGTAACCGCCGGGCAATGCAAAAGCATTCACGGTGCGGTCACGGCCGAGCATGACCTCCCAGGCGAAACGCTCATCGAGTTCGGCCGGGATCTCGCCGCGCTGGCGCGCCGCCGTCAGCAGGCGCTGCCAGATGGCATCCACGTATTCGGCCAGCACCGGGTCGTCCAGGTAGTCGGGGTCCCGGTAGATCTCGCGCGCGATGCGGTCGCCGAGCCGACGCTCGGCACTGGCGCCGAGTTCGCTGCCGTCCCCCAGGGTAGGAAGCTGCCCCCCACCCGCTCGGGCGCCTGCCGCGGCGCGCGGCGCAGCGTCGCCCTGCGCGGGCACGGGGGCGGTTGCAGCACAGGCGAGCGCCGCAGCCAGCACGATGGCGTACCGACGCGACCGGCGCTGTGGGTGGGTGAGCAGATGGCGGGAGATTCTCAAGCGGGATCCTGACGTAAAACTGCCTGGGCAGGCGCGGATTCAGCGCCACGCACAACCGTATGATGCAGGACGGCGACGAATGTTTCGTAAAGCCGCGTGTCCAAATGCGTCCACCATGCCGACACGACCCCCCTTCCACCGCACCGGAGCCAACAGCCATGTCTGGTTTGACCCATTTTGACGCCCAGGGCCAGGCCCATATGGTCGACGTCGCCGCCAAGGCCTCCACCCATCGCCGGGCCGTCGCTGCCGGCCGCATCGAGATGCAGGCACAGACGCTGGAACTCATCCGTTCGGGCAGCGCCAAGAAGGGCGACGTGCTCGGCATCGCGCGCATCGCCGGCATCCAGGCGGCCAAGAAAACCAGCGACCTGATCCCCCTGTGTCACCCATTGGCGCTGACCCGCGTGGCGGTCGAATTCGACACCCTTGACGCCACACCGGCCACCCCATGCCATGTGCGCTGCACCGCCACCGTGGAAACCGTCGGGCCCACGGGGGTGGAGATGGAGGCCCTGACGGCCGTGCAGGTGGCCCTGCTTACCATCTACGACATGTGCAAGGCGGTCGACCGGGGCATGGCCATGAACGATGTGCGCCTGCTTGAGAAACACGGCGGCAAGTCCGGCAGCTTCACGGCTGCGCCCGGGCCTTGACCCAGGCCGCATGCGCGGCCGGATAGGCCGCCTCGAACCGCACCAGGTAGTGCTGTGCCTCGTCCTCGCGACCCAGCAACAGCGCGCTGTCGATGATTTTTTCAACCACCCGGGGCTCGGGAGAGAAACGCAGCAGGCGATGGGCCATGGCGTTGTAGCGGGCCGAGTTCTCGAGGTCCAGGCGGGCCGTAGTCAGATCGGCGAACTGCACCTGACGCGCAAACAGCCAGGAGGCCTGCAGTTTTTCCAGCGTGCCGACCCGGTAGGCCGCCGCGCGCTTCTGGGGCGCGAGGTAGATCTGGCTCACGCGGTGGTAGTCCCAGGCGGCGTAGGCGACCGCGGCCAGCACCAGGGCCGCAACGCCGCTGGCCACGGCGGGCGCCCGTAACACCGCCGGCACCTCGACCGTGGCCGGCGCAGCCATCGGCGCAGCCTCTGCAGGCGCGCGCCACAGCAGGCACACCGCCAGGCCGCAGGCGATCTGGAACGGGCCATACCACAGCGGATATTCCAGCAGGCTGTGCGCCAGCACCAGCACCAGCACCGCCCAGGCGAGCTGGCGCCAGACCACGGTTTCGCGCCAGGGCCGGCTGCGCCAGACCCACAGCGCCAGCAGGGCACACGGCAGCACCGCCACCGGGATGCCCAGCTCCACCGCCAGATGCAGGGGCAGGTTGTGGGCGTTGTCCAGGATGTCGCAGAACCGAAGGCCCGGATACACCGCCATGAAATGGGCTTCATCCAGGGAGCCCCAGCCCCAGCCGGTCCAGGGGCGCTCGGCGATGAGATGCAGCACATTGCGCCACAGGGTCAGGCGGCTCAGGCAGCCAGGCGCGCCGTCCTGCAGGCGTGCGACGATGCCGCTGGCCCCCGGGTCCAGGCCGGCGAGCCGGGGCAGCGCGAAGGCCGCGATGCCATACGCCAACACGGCAGCAATCAACACGCTGCGCACGGCGGGCCTGCGCCAGGGAGCCCAGACAGCCGCCATGACCACCACCATGCCGAGCTGCAGCAGGCCGGTGCGCGAGGAGGAGGCTGCGTTGGCGATGGTCATCAGCATCGCCAGCGCGATCCCCAGTGGTACCTGCCAGCGTGGGGCCAGTGCCTGCGGGCGCGCCGACATGGCCAGCCAGCACAGCATCGATACCAGGCCGATATTGGTGAGGGTCGCGAACTGGTTGCGCTGGCGCAGGTTGCCGAAGGCCTCGCCCATGCCGGTGATGTTGACCAGCGGCGCCCACGCGGCGGAGCTGCCGGCGTACTGCACCAGGCCGATCAGGCTGCTGAGCGAGGCAGCCAGGATCCAGGCTCCCAGGCTCGCCCGGGCCAGCTGCAGCGGCAACCAGGCCCGCAGCAGCAGGGCCAGGGCGGCGCAGGCCATGGAAAACAGCCAGGGCAGCGTGGTCGGCGTCGGGCCAATCGCCACCGGCCAGAGCCAGGGCGCAGCCAGCACCAGCACCAGCGCGCCCTGGGCCGGGTGCCTGTCTGGCGCCTGCGCCTGCAGCAGGCTCAAGGCCTGGCCTCCGCGCCGGAAGGCCACGGAACGGCAGCGAGGACCGGGTCGCTGCCTGCCTTGAAGCGCCAGAACGAGGCCACCCGGGCACACTGCGCTTCGGGCAGGGCCTTGCACATGGTCCGCAGCCAGTGCGCCGCCTTGTCAGGCTGGCCGCTGCGGGCCAGCGCCATGGCATATATCTGGAACAGACCGATGTTCGGGTTGAGACTGGTCACATGCTCCATCCAGCGCAAGTCCGCGGCGCTCGCGGGTTGGGTGGAGTCCCATTTGACCATGCGCACGAAGTCGCGCCATTGTGTCAGCAGCAGCACATCGGGTGGTTGCACGGGGGGCGTACGGATGTTGGCCCATTCATAGCGCAAGCCCTGGTAGGCGGTCTCGACGCGGGTGTAGTCGCGGATGATGCCGGCCAGCAGGGCCGCGGCCAGCAGCCAGAGGATCCCGACCAGCGGCAGCCGCCACCGCCCCGCCTGCAGCCGCGCCCGGATGCCCAGCCGCATATCCAGCGCTCCCATCACTAGACCCACCGGCAGCAGGAAGTAGGCATGGTGCAGCGGCAGCTCCAGCATGGCATGGTTGGCCACCACCAGCACCAGCAGGAACAGCAGCGCATCCTGCGCATTGCGCACCCTTAGCGCGCGGCTGACGATCCACCACAGCAGGAAGGCCGAAAACGCCAGGCCCAGGGGCCAGCCACACCACAGGATCAGGTCCAGGAACAGGTTGTGCGAATGGGAAAAGTGCACCTGCAAGCTCGGGTGTTCCGTGGCCACCTCCATGAATGCCAGACTGACCTGCCCCCAGCCATACCCGAACCAGGGTCGCTGCAGCGAGGCATCGAGAAACAGCGCCCAGAGCGTGGGCCGGGCCTCGCCGGAAATGCGCACGATGTCGGCAACGTCGGAGTCGACGACGCCAAGGATCCATTGAAGGAGGGGGCCCACGGTCGCCACACACAGCATGAACCAGGCACCGAGCCCGGCCAGGGCCAGCGGCGTGCCACGCTGGGGCCAAAGGCGTCGCCACCACCAGACCGCTGCCATGAGGAGCAGCAGAGCCACCCAGGCCGTGCGCGAACCGGTCATCGCAATACCCAGCATCAGAAAGGCGGCGGCGAACAGGGACACCCCGACGCCGATGCGCTGGCGCACATGCGCCCAGCCGATCGCCAGCAGCCCCCACACCAGCAGGGTGCCGAGCTGGTTCGGCTGACCCAGGTTGGCGGTGGCGCGGGTGGCGCCGCCACCCATCGCCCAGACGTCCAGACGGTCCAGCAGCAAGCCCTGGTGCAGGGCCAGGCCGACCGACAGCAAGGCGGCAACACCGATGGCGGCAAACAGTGCTTCGCCCAGCTGGCCGGGGGTACCGGACTCCCATTGCGCGCCAGCCAGCCAGGCCAGCAGAAACCCCAGAAGGTAGGCAGTGCAGATCCATGCCGTGCCTGGCTGAACCACGAGTCCGGTGGCATATTGCAGGCCGGGCACCGCAACCGCCAGCAACAGCACCAGTGGCGTGCCGGTCCAGGGCGCTGCGGCGCGGGCACGCAGGAACAGCCAACCGGCCACGACACTGAGCACACAGGCCATCCACGCATCCATGTGGAAGGTGGTCCAGGGTGCATAGTGGTTGGGCAGCAACCAGGCCAGGGCGACCCCGACCACGCTGCAGGTCAGCCAGAAGCCCGAAAGACCGGAGCCGCGAATCGCGGCTTGCGGGGGCACATGCACTGCCGCTAGATGCATCGGTACCTGCCCATCTGGAGGTGAATTGGCATTGGCAACAGGGCCCAGAAAAGCAACAAGCCCCCGAAGGGGCTTGTCGGCTCAGGATCAGGGATCCTCAGGCACGCGCCGCTTACTTGCAGCTGGCCGGCAGGTACTTGGATTCCATCGCAATCGTCACGCTGCCAGCGACCGGTGCGGCACCGCAAACCCAGACAACCTGGCCATTGGCCTGCAAGGTACCGACAAACTGCACACCGGCGCCGGTGATCTTGCCTTCACCCGTGCCGATGGCCAAGATGGTACCGGTGGTGGAGTTCGCGCTGGTGTAGCCCACTGATGCGACATACTTGGAAGCCTGCGTGGCGACCGAGATGCTGCCCGCATCCATGGTGCCATTGGCCTGCGCCGCTTCGGAGACCGCCACCTTGGCGGAGGAAGCCGCCAGAATCACTTCCGACACCTTGGCGCGGACCGTGTAGTCCTGGTAGGCGGGCAGCGCGACGGCCGCCAGAATACCGATGATGGCCACCACGATCATCAGTTCGATCAGGGTAAAACCTTTTTGCATGGATTGCTTCATAAAAAACTCCTGGGTAATGTGAGGGGTACGGGAATCCTAGTAACAGCAGATTCCGTGCCAGCCTCTTGAGGCCCGAATTTCAGGGGATTTGGCGGCTTTTGAACGCCAAAAGGTCAAGGAGTGACAAAGAAGGCGGAAGGCGCGACATTTTTGTCACGCCATTCCTGTCGTTACTTGATGCAAACCTGGCGGACCATCTTGAGGTCGGTCAGCCCCATCATGACCTTTTCCATGCCGTCCATCTTGAGGGTGCGCATGCCACTCTCGACCGCCTCGGCGAACAGCTCGGCGACACGGGCGCGCTCCTGGATGAGCTTCTTGATCGGGTCCTCGGCCACCAGCAGCTCGTGCAGACCGACCCGTCCCTTGTAGCCGGTCTTGTTGCACTTGTCGCAGCCAACGGCGCGGTAGAAATGCAGCTGGCCGTCGCGGCCGTAGGTCTCGCCCCAGCCATCGACGAGTTTCTGGAGCTCACCGGCATAGTCGGCCTTCCAGGGCTTGGAGTGGCGCAGCTCTTCGGCATATTCCTTCGCGAACAGGCGCAGCTCGTCGGCATCGGGCACATAGGCCTCCTTGCAGTCGCACAGGCGCTTGGCCAGGCGCTGCGCCAGGATGCCCAGCAGCGCATCGGCGAAGTTGAACGGGTCCATGCCCATGTCCATCAGGCGGGTGATGGATTCCGGCGCCGAGTTGGTGTGCAGGGTCGAGAACACCAGGTGGCCGGTCAGCGAGGCCTCGATGCCCATGGACACCGTTTCCTTGTCGCGCGACTCGCCCACCATGATGATGTCCGGGTCGGCGCGCAGGAAGGCGCGCATGACCAGCGCGAAGTCGATGCCGGCCTTCTTGTTGATCTGGACCTGGCGCAGGCCCTTCTGGGTGATTTCGACCGGGTCCTCGGCGGTCCAGATCTTGGTGTCCGGCGTGTTGAGGAACTTCAGGATCGAATGCAGCGTGGTCGTCTTGCCGGAGCCGGTGGGGCCGCAGACATAGAACAGGCCGTAGGGCTTGGTCACGGTCTTCTCGAGCCGGGCCTTGTTGTGCGGCGTCAGGCCCAGCTTTTCCAGCGGTATGGGTTCACCCGCGGCCAGGATCCGCATGACCACGTCCTCGACGCCGCCCGCGGTCGGGATGGTGGCCACCCGCAGTTCGATGTCGAGCGGGCCGTATTTCTTGAACTTGATCTTGCCGTCCTGCGGCTTGCGGCGCTCGGAGATGTCGAGGTCGCACATGATCTTGAGCCGCGTCACCATCGCGGCCCGGAAATGGGCCGGCACCTCGATGTAGGGCATCAGCGTGCCGTCGATGCGGAAGCGGATACCGGTCTTGAACTTGCCCGGCATCGGCTCGATGTGGATGTCGGAGGCCTTCTGGTTGTAGGCGTCGATGATGACCTTGTTGACGAACTTGACGAGCTCGTTGTCGGCGGCAGCGGACTCGAGCGAGTCGTCATTGCCGCCGTCGTCGATCGGGCCGCCGTCCATGTCGGCCAGCAGCTGGTCGATCGAGCCGCCTTCTGCGCCGGCACCGTACAGCTGGCCCAGGGTCTCCTGGAACTCGGCCTGGGTGGTGACCCGGTAGGCAAACTTGTTGATGCGCGGGAACACCTGCGGCACCACGCGCGCGCCCCGCACGGCCTCCGGGTCGACACACATGATCACCAGGCCCTCGGGGGACTCTTCGAGCGGGATCCAGCCCTGCTCCTCGATGAAGTCGCGCTTGAGAGGGCCGTGCAATGCCTCGGCCCGGATGCGTCCGGCATTGAAGGGCTCGTAGGGAACACCGAAGAACTTGGACAGTGACGGACCGATCTGCGCCGGGCGGATCTTGAAGCTGGCCATCAGCACATGTTCCACCGACTTGCCGTCGTTGCGGGCCTCGGTGACGCACTTTTCGAGCTCGGCGGCCGAGATCACGCCGTCGGCGACCAGGCCGTCAAACTTGGTGGCCTTGCGCTTGGACGCCTCGGCTGCACGCTGCATGCGCTGACGGATGGCAGTGGCCAGTGTCTTGCACAGCTGGGCGACGCCTTCCACCTCCAGGGCACCAAAGGCCTGGTCGCTCTTGTTGTTGATGATCTGCAGCACACCGTGCAGCACGTCGCCGTCGAGGATGGGTGCCACCAGCATCTGGCGCGTGCGGTAGCCGGAGCGCTTGTCGACCTCCTTCAGGAAGGTGAGCGCGGGGTGGATCTGCTTGAGGGCGTCATCGTCATAGACGTCCACCAGGTTGAGCTGCTGCCGGCTGAACGCCGCATAACCTGCCAGGCTCTGGGGCGAGATCGGCAGCTTCAGGTCGCGGCTGCTGTTCAGGCCGGTCTTGACCTTGGAGACGATGGCGGTGCGGTCTTCGTTGACCGCATACAGCGTGAGGCGGTCGGCGTTGAGCAGCTTGCAGATGTCCTGGCTGGCTTCGAGCATGATCTGCTCGAGGTTCTCGGTATCGTGGATGCGCGCCGTGACGTTGTGCAGCTGCTTGTAGAACAGGGCCTCGAAGGTTACGCCCCGCTTGTCCGGCGGCAGCTTCTGGTTCTCGAAGAACGCCTGCTCGGAGGATTTCTCCTGCCCGGCCGGCTTGAGGACGGCGTTCACAGGTCGAACTCCTGCCCTGCGCGCAGCCAGCGGATGTCATGCGTGACATTCGGGCCGGAGACGGACGTCTGGTCGAATTTCTGGATCTCCGCCATGATCAGGTCTGTCTCGGCGGGCTTGGTGTGGGTGATGTAGATCGGGAAATTCTGTGTCTTGGCGATGCAGTCGAGCTCCTGCGCGAGCACCATCGGGGACAGGTGCAGGCTGAGCTTTGCCAGGTCCTTCTCGCGGTTGCTGAAGGCGGTTTCGATCACGAGCATGGCGACGTTGAGCTGGTTCACCCGCTCCCAGAAAGCAGGGTTGCGCTCGGTATCGCCCGAAAACACCCAGCATCCGGTGCCCGCCGTGATGGCATAGCCGACCGCCGGCACGGTATGCACGGCCGGCAGCACCTCCAGCAGCTTGCGGTTGATCTGCAGCGTCTGGCCGGTGCGGATCTCGTGGAAACTGATGAAGGGCGCCTCTGGCGTGGGGATGCGGCTGAAGTCCGGCCAGATCACGTCATTGAAGATATGGGCCTTGAGCGCGGCGATCGTTCCAGCCAAGGCATGGATCTGCAGCGGTTTGTCGCGCCGGGCAGCGACGGCGTCGACCATCAGCGGCAAGGCTGCCACGTGGTCCAGGTGCGAGTGGGTGAGGAAGACATGGTCGACACAGCGCATCTCGTCGAGCGTGAGGTCGCCAACGCCGGTGCCCGCGTCGATCAGGATGTCCCCGTCGATCAGAAAGGACGTGGTTCGGCAGTCTTTGGCGATAGCGCCGGAGCAGCCCAACACGCGCACTTTCATCGGGACCCCTTACTTCGTTTCGAAATTGGTGGCGCCGTCCCATTCCAGATCGAATGGAAGCAGCCGCATGGAGGCTACACGATCCGAATAGAGGTGGTACAGGAACTTTTTGGCATTCATCCGCAGCAGATTCAACATCAGGACGTCGCATTGGTCCCAATCCTGGGCCCGATAGGCCTTCAGGAAGCTGGCCCAGGCCTTGAGCTCGGACTCCGTGTCGGCGCCAATCCGGTTGGCAGGCGCCACCGGCCAGAAAATCGACACCGCCTGGTCCTTGCCCTTGACCCGCACCCGGTCAAGCTCCTGCCAGCCGAACTCCGGCGCCAGCTTGCGGGTGGATTCGCTCACGACGATGTCGACGCCGTAGACCTTGGACAAACCCTCCAGGCGCGACCCCAGGTTCACCGCATCGCCGATCACGGTGTAGCTGCGGCGAATGTTGGAACCCATGTCGCCGACGCACATGTTACCCGTGTTGCAGCCAATGCCGATCCCGATTTCCGGCATGCCTTTGGCGCGGTGTTCTTCGTTCAGGGCACGGATCGCGTTGGCCATTTCCAGCGCCGACTTCACCGCCAGGTGGGCATGGTCTGGCGTTTCCACCGGCGCGCCCCAGAACGCCATGACGCAGTCGCCCATGTATTTGTCGATCGTGCCGCGGTTTGCGCGGATCAGGCTGGTAAGCCTGGTGAACACCTCGTTGAGCAGGGCCTGGAGCTGGATCGGCTCCATCTGCTCGGAGAGCTTGGTGAAACCGCGCATGTCGCAGAACATCACCGTCATCTCGCGGTTCGTGGCCTGCATGCTGTAGCTGTCGGGGTCCTTGACCATCTCGTCGACCAGCTCCGGCGGCACATAGGTGCCAAAGAGGTGCGCGAGTTCGCGCTTGGAACGGCTTTCGACGAAATAGCCATAACTCATGTTGAGCGCAAACGCCGTCATGCACATGGTCAGGGCGCCGGCCAGCGGCAGCACCAGCCCGAAGCCGAGGTACAGCCAGAGATTCAGGGCGGCCACTGCCGCGATGACCACCACGCTCAGGATCACGGCCCGGGTGGCCGTCACCAGCGGCAGGGCAAAGGCCAGCAACAAGCCGGCCAGTGCCAGCACCACCACGTCATACCCGATGGCGTAATCCGGCTTGACCAGGACCTTGCCGTCGAGCAGGCCGGAGATCACGTTCGCATGGGCCTCTACCCCGGGATAGATCTCGCTGACCGGAGTGACACGCAGATCCTGCAGGCCGGGCGCGGTGGTGCCCACCAGGATGATCTTGTCCTTGAGTGTCTCTGCGGGGATCGCCTTGGACAGCAGATCCGCCGCCGACACATACCGGAAGGAGCCGCCCTTGGGGCTGCCGAAACCGCGGAAAGGCACCAGCGCCGCGACCCGCTCATCGACCGGGATGGCCAAGGTCTTGGACCCCAGCTTGAGCTGGATGCTCTCCAGGCCCTGGTAGGTACGGCTGAGGAAACGATCGCGCGGAAAACCGGGCGACACCGTGGGCGAACCGGCCAGCATGCGGAACATGGCCAGGGACAGGGATTCGTAATACTGGCCCTTGTATTCCGCGATCAGTGGCAGGGAACGCACCACGCCGTCAGATTCCGCGATAGGGTTGAAGTGCCCGGCCACCGGGGCAGCGCTGGCCAGCCGGGCAATATTGGAGCCAAAGCCGTTCCAGGCGGTGAAGGTGATCGGGCGCCCCTGCAGCGCCTCCTTGCCCATGACCGGCGCCGGCAAAACGCCCGACGTGCGCCCGTCACGGTCGCTGGTTAGGTAATACCCCAGCACCACCGGGCGCTTTTCCAGGGCGCGGGCAAACATCGCGTCGTAGTCCAGCGAGGGCTGCATCTGGCGCAGCTTGTCGAGAAAACCAGGCTGGTCGCGCAGCTCCTTCTGTGCCAGCTCGCTCAGCCGCTTCAGGCCTGAGCTTTCGTCCGCCTCTGCGAACACCACGTCGAAACCGAGGATCGCCACCTTCTGGCGATCGAAAAGTTCGTCGGTGAGCTCGGCCAGCCTGTTGCGGCCCCAGGGCCAGCGCCCGACTTCAGCCAGGCTCTTTTCGTCGATGTCGACGATGACTATCCGGTCATCGAGCGTGCCGGGCATGGTGGCACGCAGGCGGGTGTCGTAGATGATGTTGTCAAGGCGCTCCAGCACCCCGAGCCGCACCACCCCCACGGCATGGAGAAAGGCAAACAGCAGGGGAAGCAGCGTGACAGCAATGCGGGGCCAGTGCCTCAGTAGTTGTCCCATGCCACCCCGCTGGTTGACTGTCTGGCGAACCGCAGAAGGTATCGTTCCGGGTGCAGAACCGTCAGACTTGCACGAATTGCATCTGGGTGCCGGCGAGTTCGATCAGGTCACCGTTCTTGAGAGGCACCGGATCGGTCCCGATCGGCGCGCCGTTCAGTGAAGGGTTGCCCGCACCCTCGACATGGTGGACGACAAAACCATGTGGCCGCTTGGTGATCGCGGCCACCGCAACACCCGGCTTGCCGATGGTCGTCACAACCTTGGTCAGGGGCACTTCCCGCCCGGCCGCAGCGCCCGACAGGACCTTGACGGATGCCTGCGTCGCCGAGGCCGCAGGCGCAGCCGCCGGTGGGCGCGCCGCCGCAAAGGCCGCCGGACTGGCAGCCGTCGGTGCGGACGCCACGTTCGGCGGAGGCACCATGCCAGGCCGGACCATCATGGTCTTCTCGAACCCGTCTGCCGCCACCTCGCCGACGAACTTGATCTTGTACTTGCCGACCTCGACCGTATCGCCGTTGAACAGTTGCTGCTTCTTGGCGGCCTTGCCGTTCACGTAGGTGCCATTGGTGCTGTTGAGGTCTTCGATGAAGACATCGCTGCCCGTCATCTGGAACACGGCGTGCTCCCCGCTGATGGCCAGGTTGTCGATCACGACATCGTTGTACGGCCGACGGCCCAAGGTGGTCCTGTCCTTGGTCAACTGGACTTCCTTGATGACAACACCATCGATCGACACGATCATTTTCGGCATGACCGACTCCTATTCCTGAGACAGATATTCGAGGACTTCATGAGCTTGCTATTTTCCTAACAATCTGGAGATCAACCCACGCTTTTCGGAAGAAGCGTCTACCTGAACCAACAAAATCGAAATATTGTCGCGTCCTCCATGGGCGTTGGCGGTCTCTACCAGACTGTCCGCCTTCTGCTCCACCGAGGCGTGACCTCCGAGGATACTGGCAATTTCTGCATCGTCAACCATGTCGGACAAGCCGTCCGAGCACATCAGGTAGCTGTCGCCGACCTCGACTTCATGCTCGCCCATGTCGAGCGCCACCGCGTCCTCGACCCCCAGCGCACGGGTGACGAGGTTTTTGATGGAAGACCCGGCCGCCTGCTCCTGCGTGATCAGGCCGGCATCGATCTGCTCCTGCAGCAAGGAGTGGTCCTTGGTGATCTGTGCGAACTCTCCGCTGCGCAGCCGATAGCAGCGCGAGTCGCCGATATGCCCGAGCACGAGCGTCGTGCCGCGGAAGACACCGACCACCAGCGTGGTGCCCATGCCGGAGTACTGCGGATTGGAGTTTGCCGCATTGAAGATCGAACGGTTGGCGTTGTCCACGCAGATCTCGAGCGCGCGTCGGATCTCCTTGACCTTCGCGGCCCGCCCTGCCTCGGTCAGCCAGCGCGCCATCTCCGACTTGATGAAGGCGGTGGCCATGCCGCTGGCGATTTCGCCAGCGTTGTAACCGCCCATCCCGTCGGCCAACACACACAACTGGGTGTCGCCATCCACCACGACGGCGTCCTCGTTGTTTTCCCTGGTGCGGCCCGGATCGGTTCTCGTGACAAACGTGTAGTTCATTGTGTGGCGCGGCTAGATCTCGATGTCTGGGGTGGTCGCTGCGTTTCCTGGCGCCGGTGGCGGATTGCCACGGGGCTGGTGGACCGCCGTCTTCTCGAAGCCGGGCGCTGATGCCGCCGGCGGTGCGGACTGCTGGATCGATGTCTTGTCAAAATTGCCGCCCGCCGCCATGGGGGCGACGGCTGCCGTCGCAAACACCGCGGTTTTCTCTTGCCCGGACGAGGCCGCCGCAGGAGCCACCGCCGCCGTCGCGAACACCGCCGTCTTTTCATGTCCGGCCGACGTCGCCGCAGGAACGGCAACCGGGGCAGCCATGACGGATTGCGTGGCAGGTACGCCACCCCCCATCTCGTTCATGACGGAGCGCAGATCGGCGGCGAACTGGTCGCCATCCTGGTAACGGGTTTCAGGACGCTTGCTGACCGACAGGGCCACCAGATTGGCGAGGCTTTCCGGCAGCTCCTTGCGGATGATGCGGATGTCGGGCGCCTCCTCGTTGGCGATCTTGAACATGAGCTCGGCCATGGACTCGCCCCGGAACGGCAACACGCCGGTGAGCATCTGGAACAGCATGACACCCAGGGAATACAGGTCGGAGCGGCCGTCGACCTTCTTGCCGGCCAGCTGCTCGGGCGACATGAAGCTGGGCGTGCCCAGGACCAGGCCGGTCTTGGTCTTGCTGGAATCGGTGATGCGCGCAATGCCGAAGTCGGTCACCTTGACGGTGTCGCTGTCGAGTTCGTACATGATGTTGGCCGGCTTGATGTCCCGGTGCACCACATTCTGGCGGTGCGCGTACGCCAGCGCCTCGGCCACCCGGGCGACGATCGACAACACCTTGGCCGCCGGCAGCAGGTTGCCGTCCTTGCAGAAGTCCAGCAGGTCCTTGCCCTTGAGGAACTCCATCGCAATGTAGGCCAGATCGTGCTCCTCGCCGGCATCAAAGATGGTGACGATGTTCTGGTGCTGCAGGCGGCCTGCGGTTTCGGCCTCGCGGAAGAAGCGTTCGCGTGCATCGACCAGCTCGTCACCGGAAAACTCCTGGCTCAAGGCCATGGTCTTGATGGCCACCACGCGGCCGATCTTGGGGTCCTTGCCCAGATACACGACGCCCATGGCACCCTTGCCAAGCTCCTTGTCCACCTGGTAGCGGCCCAGCATCGGCTTCTCGACCGCCCCGCCGTCGAGCAGCATGGTGCCACCAGGATGCGAGCCGCCGCCGCCCAGCATGACCGTCTCGGACATGTTCTTGGCCCGGTTGAGCTTGCTCTGGAGGTCCTTGTAATCCTTGTCGTAGGTGGCCATGTGCTCGTATACGGCCTGGGCCTTGTTGAACTGGCGCTTGCGCTCGAAGTCCAGCGCCAGGCTGTACAGGTTGCCCATGACCGCATCGCCCATCGGCACGCGGCGGAAGCGGTCGAAGGCCATGTCGAGCTGGCCCTGCCCCTGCAGCGCCAGGCCCATCATGCGGTTGGTCTCGGCCGACTCTTCGTCCGACTTGATCTTGCCGGCCTCAGTCACCAGGAAGCGTTTGGTGGTGAGGGCCAGATGCCCGATCACCAGCAGGACAGCCGGAAGCACCATCTTGACCCAGGTCGCGCCAGCCGACAAAAGGCCGTATTCGGCACCCAGCAGGGCGACCAGCAGCACCAGCGTCACGATTGCCGATGTGCCTGCCGACAAGCGCGGCAAAACCGCCACCACATACGCCGCCATCAACAGGAACAGCGCTGGCGTGGCCCACAGGGCCCAGCCGGGCTGCACGATGAAGTGCTCGCTCAGGATGCTGGAGGTGATGTGGGCGATGGTTTCAGCCGGGGACAGGCCGGCATGGCCGGGCACAGGAAAGGTGACACCGACTCCAGCGGCGGTGGCACCGATGATGACGATCTTGTCGGCGTACTTGGAGGCCGGGATCTTGCCGTTGAGCACGTCGTAGAAGGAGTCGATGCTGAATGGCGGCCTGCCGTCCCTGTCGGCATAGAACTGAGGCAGCATCAGGGCCGACTCGTCGGTCCGAACGCGCAGCTTGCCGATCTGGACCGACTCGCCCACATTGAGCTTGACATCGGTTGCCGCCAGGTTGAGGCTCTTCAGGGATGCGAGCAATGCCATTGAGGGCACGGCGTTGCCATAGTAGTTGATCAGCAGCGGCTCCCGGCGTACCGCACCGTCCACGTCCTGGTACTGGTTCAGGTGGCCGATGCCAGCCGCCGCGATGCCGATGGACTCGATCGGCTGCTGGCCACTCACCGCAGGGTAGGAGAAACCGTTGCGCTCCTCGATGGCGCTCTTGAGGGCGTAGGCCGGCAGAGGCTTGTCAGGGTTGCCCCGCGGCTCACCCAGAGAGAATATGGAAGGCACCAGCACGTTGCCCGCCTTTTTCATGCTGGCGGCCAGCACGGCATCGGTGTCGAGTGCGCGTTCAGCCTCTGCGATCACCTGGTTGAGTTCGGCATTGCCGGCAGCAGCATCGCCGCTGGCGGCCAGCAGGCTCTTCATCTTGCGGATGTAGTTCAGGCCGCGGTCGACCTGCGGCTCGATGAAAAATGCGGTGTGGACGATGGTCTTGGCCTTGGCCTCGGACAGTTGGTCGATCAGCCTGGCATGCACATCCCGCGGCCAGGGCCAGCGCCCGATGTTGGCGACGCTCTGGTCATCGATCGCAATAATGGCCACACGGTCCGAGGGTTGGCGCGCGCTGCTGGTGCTGGCAACGTCGTAGAACTTGCGCTCCAGGGAACCGATCAGGTCGGTGGCCAGGTTGAGCAGGATGACGGCCACCACGATGGCCACCCCCGCAAACCAGTCAGAGCGCCAGAACTGAGCGATTTTTGAAGATGATTTAGTTGCCACGTTCCAACCTCAGCCATGTTGACGGGCCGCATCTGCCCGGCGCATGTGGCCCAGAAAGCCCGAGCCGCTCAAATGCGACGCAGACGGGTACGTTAGCAGACACCGGTACCCGCGACAAGGGACTAGTCGGGCCCCGGCTGTCGTTTTTTTGCAATATCGCCAAGAAGTGCCAACCCGAAGAATCAGCACCTGCCCGATGTCAGAGACTGGCCTTGAGCAGCTTGGCCATCTCGGACGGATTGCGCGTGACCTTGAAGCCGCACTCTTCCATCACTTCGAGCTTGGCCTGGGCGGTATCGGCACCACCGGAGATCAATGCCCCGGCATGGCCCATGCGCTTGCCGGCCGGTGCGGTGACGCCGGCGATGAAACCGACGATCGGCTTTTTCATGTTCGCCTTGCACCAGCGGGCGGCTTCGGCTTCGTCCGGGCCGCCGATCTCGCCAATCATGATGACGGCATCGGTATCCGGATCGTCGTTGAACATGCGCATGACGTCGATGTGCTTGAGGCCATTGATCGGGTCGCCGCCGATGCCGACGGCGCTGGATTGGCCCAGGCCGATTTCGGTGAGCTGGGCGACGGCTTCATAGGTCAGCGTGCCGGAGCGGCTGACCACGCCGATGCGGCCCTTGCGGTGGATGTGGCCGGGCATGATGCCGATCTTGATTTCTTCGGGCGTGATCAGGCCGGGACAGTTGGGGCCGAGCAGCAGGGTCTTCTTGCCGCCGGCGGCCTCCTTGGCCTTCATGCGGTTGCGCACCTCCAGCATGTCGCGCACCGGAATGCCTTCGGTGATGCAGATGGCCAGGTCGAGCTCGGCTTCGACGGCTTCCCAGATCGCCGCCGCCGCGCCTGCCGGCGGCACATAGATGACGGAGACGGTGGCGCCGGTGCTGCTGGCGGCCTCCTTGACCGAGGCGTAGATGGGAATGCCGAAGATGGCCTCACCGGCCTTCTTGGGGTTCACCCCCGCCACGAAGCAGTTCTTGCCGTTGGCATACTCCTGGCACTTTTCCGTGTGGAACTGTCCGGTCTTGCCGGTGATGCCCTGGGTGATGACCTTGGTGTTCTTGTTGATCAGGATGCTCACGTCAACTCCTATTTGATGGCGGCGACGACTTTTTGCGCCGCTTCGGCCATGGTGTCCGCACTGATGATCGGAAGGCCGGACTCGGCCAGCATCTTCTTGCCCAGGTCCTCGTTGGTGCCTTTCATGCGCACGACCAGCGGAACGTTCAGGTTGGTCGCCTTGCAGGCGGTGATCACGCCGGTGGCGATGGTGTCGCACTTCATGATGCCGCCGAAGATGTTGACCAGGATCGCCTTGACCTGGGGATTCCTGAGCATGATCTTGAAGGCTTCGGTCACCTTCTCGGGGGTGGCGCCACCGCCGACATCCAGGAAGTTGGCCGGCTCGGCGCCGTAGAGCTTGATGGTGTCCATGGTGGCCATGGCCAGGCCGGCACCGTTGACCAGGCAGCCGATGTTGCCGTCCAGGCTGATATAGGCAAGATCGAACCTGCTGGCCTCGACTTCCGCCGGATCTTCCTCGTCCAGATCGCGATAAGCCACGATCTCCTGCTGGCGGAACAGCGCGTTGGCGTCGAAGTTGAACTTGGCGTCCAGGGCCTTGGTGCCGCCATTGCCTTCGAGGATCAGCGGGTTGATCTCGACCAGCGAGGCGTCGGTATCCATGTAGCACTTGTAGAGCTTCTGCAGCACGTCCACGCACTGCGCGGTCGAGCCGGCAGGAACACCGATGCCGTTGGCCAGTTCAGTCGCCTGGGCCAGCGTGAGGCCCAGCGCCGGGTCGACGAACACCTTGAGGATCTTCTCGGGGGTGGCGTGGGCCACCTCCTCGATGTCCATGCCGCCTTCGGAGGAGGCCATCAGCGCGACGCGCTGGGTAGCGCGGTCGGTCACGGCGGACACGTAATACTCCTTCTTGATGTCGGCGCCATCCTCGATCAGCAACCGGCGGACCTTCTGCCCGAGCGGGCCGGTCTGGTGCGTGACGAGCTGCATGCCGAGGATCTCGGTGGCCAGCTTGCGGACTTCGTCCATCGAGCGGGCCAGCTTGACGCCGCCGCCCTTGCCGCGGCCGCCCGCATGGATCTGGGCCTTGACGACCCACACCGGGCCGCCGAGCTTCTGCGCGGCTTCGACCGCCTCCTGCACCGTGAACGCCGCGATGCCGCGGGGTACCGGCACGCCAAACTTGCGCAAGATCTCCTTGCCCTGGTATTCGTGAATCTTCATGAGGTCTCTCCCGGAACTGGAAACAACCCACCTGGTCACCGAGAACGGGGCCCCGACGATGGGCGGCGGATACCAAAGCCACCAAATGTATCATGCTGCAACGCACTAAACTGAGCGCTGGCTTACAGCTGCGGCGGTTTGCGCACGGCACAGAAACGGACGGACCCATGGCCAAGATATTCATCGACGGAGAAGCCGGCACCACCGGCCTGCAGATCCGGGAGCGCCTGCAACACATGGCGGACATCGAGCTGGTCAGCATCGCGGCCGAGTCGCGCAAGGACCCGCTGGCCAAGCGCGCGCTGATGGCGCAGGTCGATCTGGTGATCCTGTGCCTGCACGATGCCGCCGCCATCGAATCGGCCGCCATGATTGCGTCGATCGCGGCAGACTCCGGCAAGCCAGGCCCCCGCGTGATCGACGCCTCGACCGCGCACCGCACCCATGCCGAGTGGGTGTACGGCTTTCCCGAGCTGTCGCCGGCACAACGCGAAGCGGTGCGCACCGCGCCACGGGTCAGCAACCCGGGCTGTTACGCCACGGGCGCCATCGCGATCATTCGTCCGCTGGTGGATGCCGGGCTGATCCCGAGCGACTTCCCGCTGATGCTGCCCGCGGTGAGCGGTTATTCCGGCGGTGGGCGGACCATGATCGAAGCCCATGAGGCGGGAGTCGCTCCACCGTTCGAGGTGTACGGACTGGGGCTGCGGCACAAACACATCCCGGAGATCATGCAGTACAGCGGACTGCGGCGGCGGCCGATCATGATCCCTGCGGTGGCCAATTTCCGCCAGGGCATGCTGGTCCAGCTGCCGCTGCACCTGGACCAGTTGCCCGGCAAACCCGCTGCCGAGGACCTGCGCCATGCGCTGGTGGCGCATTACGAGGGCAGTGAATGGGTCACGGTCGAGCCAGCCACAGCCGATGGCAAGCTGGATGCAGCGGCCCTGCGCGACACCAACAAGCTGGAGTTGCGGGTGTACGCCAATGATGGCGCCACCGACGGCTTCCAGCATGCCGTGGTGGTGGCACGGCTTGACAACCTGGGCAAGGGGGCCAGCGGCGCGGCCGTGCAGAACCTGAAGCTGATGCTGGGGCTGTAGGCCCTGCGGTCTCGTCGGACGCTCTTCGTGTTGCGGGGCTGAGCCCCCGGAAAAGGCCGGGCGGGGCTCACTCCGCAACTGCCCCGCCGGGCATATCGTCATCGTCGGCGCCGGAAACCACCCGGCGGATGGTCTCCCCATCGAATCCGCGTGCCGCGAGAAATCGCATCTGCCGTGCCCGCTCCTCGGGGCTGGAGGGTTGGCGCGGCTCAGCCTGCGTGGCGTGGCCGGCACCGAACTTCTTGCGCCAGACGCTGCGCGCACGCTCCAGCTCGGTGGCCTGCAGGCCTGCCACCGCCTCCCGGACCAACGCGGGCTCCAGGCCCTTTTGCTGCAATTCCTGGCGGATGCGGGAGGCGCCCAGTCTGGATGCACGTCGGTGGATCACCGACTCGACCACCCGCCCGGCATCGATGAAACCCTTGGCCTGAAGGTCGTCGAGCACCCCTGCGAGCTCGCCAGACGCCTGGTCATGGGCAGCCAGCTTGCGCTCCAGCTCGGCGCGGGAGTGCTCACGCCCGCTGAGCAGACGCAGCGCACGACCCTTGAGCGACAACGGGGGTATGGCCATGGTGCACGGCCACAGCGCACCCTGACATGCAGGGCCCGGCTGCGGCGCCACTCAGGGGCGAGGCAGCCTCAGTCGGCCTTCTTGCCGGCCTTGCCAGCCTTGGCCTCGGCCGCCTCCAGGGATTCGGGCAGCAGCGGGATGCCCAGCGACTCGCGCACCTTGTTCTCGATCTCGCGCGACAACTCGGGGTTCTCGCGCAGGAATTCGCGGGCGTTGTCGCGGCCCTGGCCGATCTTCTCGCCGTTGTAGGCATACCAGGCGCCGGACTTGTCGAGGATGTGGGCATTGACGCCCATGTCGATGATCTCGCCCTGGCGGCTGATGCCCTCGCCGAACAGGATGTCGAACTCGGCTGTCTTGAATGGGGGGGCCACCTTGTTCTTGACCACCTTGACCTTGGTCTCGTTGCCGATCGAGTCCTCGCCCTTCTTGATGGTGCCGGTGCGGCGGATGTCCAGGCGGACAGACGCGTAGAACTTCAGCGCGTTGCCACCGGTGGTGGTTTCGGGGCTGCCGAACATCACGCCGATCTTCATGCGGATCTGGTTGATGAAGATGACCATGCAGTTGGTCTTCTTGATGTGGGCGGTGAGCTTGCGCAGCGCCTGGCTCATCAGCCGCGCCTGCAGGCCAGGCAGGGAATCGCCCATCTCGCCTTCGAGCTCGGCCTTGGGGGTGAGAGCGGCCACCGAGTCGACGACGATCAGGTCGACCGCACCGGAGCGCACCAGGGAGTCGACGATCTCGAGCGCCTGCTCGCCGGTGTCGGGCTGGCTGATCAGCAGGTCCTGCAGGTTCACGCCGAGTTTCTGGGCGTACTGGATGTCCAGCGCATGCTCGGCGTCGACAAAGGCGCACTGGCCGCCGGTTTTCTGCATCTCGGCAATCGCCTGCAGGGTCAGGGTGGTCTTGCCCGAGGATTCCGGGCCGTAGATCTCGATGACGCGGCCACGCGGCAGGCCGCCGACGCCCAGGGCGATGTCCAGACCGAGCGAGCCGGTGGAAACAACCTGGATGTCCTCGATCACCTCGCCCTCGCCCAGGCGCATGATGGTGCCCTTGCCGAACTGCTTTTCGATCTGGGCCAGCGCGACCTGCAAGGCCTTGGCTTTTTCGGTGCTGGCGGAAGTGACGGCTCTGACTGCGGTGTCCATGGAAATCTCCTTGAAAAACAAAGGCTTGGGTGAATGGGTGGTCTGAGGTTAACAACAGGCTGGATGCTTGAACAGTAGTTTATACCGGCAACTCGAAATTCACAAAGCACTTTTTTAGTCAATTTGGATTACGATTTGAAGATGCCATATCCAGCCGCCGCCGAGTCCTGGCGCCAGACCCACCTGGGACGCCTGCTGGAGATGGCCGGCCAGCGCTTCGAGGCCCGGGTTCTGGCGCTGATGGCGCACAACGACGCGCTGTCGCTGGCACTGTCGCATCTGGCCGGGCGCGGTCCGCTGGCAGCCGCGCACAGCCAGATCACGCGACACCTGCCACTGGCCGGCTGCAGCCTGACCGAACTGGCCAGCCGCGCCGGCATCACCAAGCAGGCGATGGGCAAGCTGGTCGACCAGTGCACCGCCTGGGACCTGGTGCAGCGCCTGCCCGACCCCCGCGACGCGCGCGCACTGCGGGTGGTGTTCACTGCGTCCGGGCAGCTGTGGCTGGCGGCCTACCAGCAGGCAGTGCAACAGGCCGAGGCCGAGTTCCGTCAGGCGGTGGGGACCGATGTCGCCACCGTGGTCCAGCTCGGCCTGGAGGTCTACGCCAGCTGAACAGCGCCCTAGAATGCGCCTTGGCTGCGACAGGCAGGCAGCCGCTGGCGGCCCACCATACCCAACCGGAGACACGCATGCGCATCCTGATTGCCGAAGATGATCGCGTCATCGCCGATGGCTTGTTGCGCGCCCTGCGCGCCAGCGGCGCGGCGGTGGACCATGTCGACAGTGGCACCGAGGCCGATGCGGCCCTGATGACCAACAAGGAGTTCGACCTGCTGATCCTCGATCTCGGCCTGCCCAAGATGCACGGTCTGGAAGTGCTGCGCAAGCTTCGCGCGCGTGGCTCCTCGCTGCCGGTGCTGATACTGACCGCTGCGGACAGCGTCGAGGAGCGTGTCAAGGGCCTTGACTACGGCGCCGACGACTACATGGCCAAACCCTTCAGCCTGCAGGAAATGGAAGCGCGGGTCCGGGCGCTGATACGCCGGCGCATGGGCGGGGCCAGCGACAGCATCCGCCATGGCCCGCTGGTCTACGACCAGGCCGGCCGGGTGGCCAGCATCGACGGCAAGATGATCGACCTCTCGGCGCGCGAGCTCGGCCTGCTGGAAGTGCTGCTGCAGCGCGCCGGGCGCATGGTCAGCAAGGACCAGCTGGTTGAGCGCCTGTGCGAATGGGGCGAAGAGGTGAGCAACAACGCGATCGAGGTCTACATCCACCGGCTTCGCAGGAAGATCGAGAAGGGCCCGATCCGCATCGCCACCGTGCGCGGCCTCGGGTATTGCCTAGAAAAGATTCCGGGCTGAGCCAGCCAATCAACAACGCCTGCCATCCGTGAAGATCTTCCAGTCCGGGCAGCGCTCGCTGTTTGGCGAGATCCTGGACTGGATGCTCACGCCGCTGCTGCTGCTGTGGCCGATCAGCCTGGTGCTGACCTGGCTCGTCGCCCAGAACGTGGCGGGCAAGCCCTTCGACCGTGCGCTGCAGTACAACGTCACCGAGCTGGCCACGCTGGTCAAGGTGGTCGGCCGGCAGGTGCAGTTCAGCCTGCCGCAACCGGCCCGCCAGCTGCTGCGCGCAGACGAGGCGGACACGGTGTTCTACCAGATCCTCGGGGCCCGTGGCGAATTCCTCAGCGGCGAGCGGGACCTGCCCCTGCCCGAGGAAGATGAGAAGCCATTCTTCGACCAGGTGCGCATCCGTGACAGCGAGTTTCGCGGCAGCGACATGCGGATCGCGTATACCTGGGTCCGGCTCGACTTCCCGGGAGCGCAGCCGGCACTGGTGCAGGTGGCCGAAAGCCTGGACAAACGTGCCGTGCTCGCCACCGAGATCGTCAAGGGTGTGATGCTGCCACAATTCGTGATACTGCCGCTGGCGGTGCTGCTGGTCTGGGTCGGGCTGGCCTATGCCATCAAGCCGCTCAACCGGCTGGAAGAGCGCATCCGCGCGCGCCGCCCGGATGACCTGAGCCCGCTGGACGAACACTCCATCCCGCAGGAGGTGGCGCCACTGGTGGCCTCGGTAAACGACCTGCTGATGCGACTCAAGAACTCGATCAACCACCAGAAGCGTTTCCTGGCCGATGCGGCGCACCAGCTCAAGACGCCGCTGGCCGGTCTGCGCATGCAGGCCGACCTGGCGCAGCGCGAGGGCGCCAACACCGACGAGCTCAAGCAGTCATTGCGCCAGATCGGCGCAGCCAGCAAGCGCGCGACCCACACCGTGAACCAGTTGCTGGCGCTCGCGCGCGCAGAGGAAGGCGGCACAACCATGGTACGCCAGCGTTGTGACCTGGCGCAACTGACCATCGAGGTCGTACAGGACTGCCTGCCGCGTGCGCTGGACAAGGCCATCGACCTCGGGTACGAGGGCATCCAGCCAGGCGCCCACGGCGCCACGCTGCAGGGCAATGGGACCCTGCTCAAGGAGATGCTGCGCAACCTGGTCGACAACGCCATCAATTACACCCCGTCGAGCAGCAGACATCCCGGCATCGTCACCGTGCGGGTGCTGGCAGACCCCTTCGGCAAGGTGCTGCTGCTGCAGGTCGAGGACTCCGGCCCGGGCATTGCGCCGGCCGAACGCGAACTGGTCTTCAAACCCTTCTACCGCACGCTGGGCACCGACATCGACGGGTCTGGCCTGGGGCTTCCGATCGTGCTCGAGATCGCCCATGTCCACGGGGGCATCGTGACCCTGGAGGACGCCCATGCCGGCCAGACACCACCGGGCGCGCGCTTCACCATCCGCTTCGACAGCGAGCCGGCCGGCCCGGGGTAAGCATCGGGTAAGCAACGGGTAAGCCAGGGCAAGTCCTTGGCAAGTACCGCGCCGTATCGTCCGCACAGTTCCTGATCGCTGCGTCACTCCGCCCCGGTGCGATTGCGCAACGACGCGTGCGATGGCAGGACCGACCTTCCGAGGAGACAGCATGCACGACGATCTGGTTCAGCGTATCGCGAGCCACCCCCGGTACCGGGAACTGAAGGCCAGGCGCAGCAGCTTTGGCTGGTGGCTCACTCTCTCGATGATGGTCGTGTATCACGGCTTCATCCTGCTGGCGGACAAGGGCATCCACACACTGGGCCAGGCACGGGCGGCGGCGCGCGCGAGTCATCTGGCCCGGGTGGGGCATCGACAGCGCCACTACTTGCAGGTCACCAGCGCCACCCCGCCCAAGCCCGGCTTGAGCTCCTCCAGCCGGGCGCGCAGCGCGTCATCGACCACCGGCAATCTGAAGCGCTTGCCGCGCACGTCCGGGCGCTCGGGGTCGGTGGCATCTTCCAGCGACCAGCTGCCATCCGGCAGGGCCTTCTGCGCCAGCTGGCGCAGCGCCGAGGCCTGTGCATCGTCGAACAGTCCGGCCTGCAGGCATTCGAGCGGGCGGCTGGCGGCGTCGGCACGGGGCGCCTCGTCGGAGGACAACACCCGCAGCAGCTGCGGCTGGATCTGCTGCGCCACGCGCTGCGGCTCGGTCTGCAGCGTCGGCCCCAGCCCATAGGTGCGCAACATGCCGTGCGACCACGCGTAGTACACGCCATTGGCCAGCAGGAGCACGAGGACAAGCAGGCGCAGCATCGCGGTCAGTGGCCGCGGCCTGCGGCGTGGTCTGCCGGCCGGACGCTCACTTCGGAACTGGTGATGGTGGTCATGCCCGCCGGAGTATGCACCAGCAGCCCGCCACCCGCATCGACCCCCCGGGCCGTGCCGGAGGTCCCGTCGCTGAGCACCACCGTGCGGCCACGCAGCAGGTCCCGCACGTGGAACTCCTCCAGGAACGGTGCCAGGCCCCGGGCCTCGAAGGCGCGCAGCGCCGCCAGCAGTTCCGGCACGATGCGCGCCAGCGCAGAGGCCGCGTCACAGCCGGGCAGCAACTCCTGCAGGCAGGCAGGGGGGACCGACAAGCCGGCTGCATCGGGTGGCTGAAGGTTGATGCCAACGCCGATCACCGCACAGCGCTCCCCTGCCACCTGCGCGGTCTCGATCAGGATGCCGCCGAGCTTGCGCCCGTCCAGCCAGAGGTCATTGGGCCACTTGAGCTGCAGGGCCGGGTGCAGGGCCCGTGCCACGCTCACGCCGACGGCCAGCGACAGCCCGGACCAGTCGCGCGGCGCCAGGCAAAGACCGAGCGAGAAGGTCAGTGCCTGCAGGCCTGTGCCCGACGGCCCGTTGACCAGCGCCCCGCTGACCCAGGGGCGACCGAGTCGCCCGCGCCCCGCCGTCTGCACCTCGGCCACCAGCAAGGTGGGCGGCAGGCGCCCCGCGCGCGCGCGGCGCATCAGTTCGGTGTTGGTGGAGTCTATGGATGCGACGGCTTCGGCACGGAAACCCGGGAAAGCCGCAGCGCCCTCGCGGGCAAGTGCGTCCAGATGCCAGCGCCCCGATGCGTCTGACATGGTGCAGCGCCCCGCCCGCCCCGGTCAGCGGCTGCGCCGCTTGGGGGCCAGCAGCGTGCCGCGGCAGGATTTGGCGCCACACCAGCACGGATACTCCGCCTTGAGCTTGGGGGTGTAGCGCTCGTCGATGATCAGCCCGTAGTCGTAGTTGAGTTCCTCGCCGGCACGGATGTTGCGCAGCGCCTTGATGAACACCCGGCCTTCCTGTTCGTCGGCCTCGCAGTTCGGGTCGCAGGAGTGGTTGATCCAGCGCGAGGAGTTGCCGCCGTACAGGGCGTCGATGACCCGGTTCTCGTCAATATGGAAGTAGAAGGTGTGGTTGGGATCGGCCGGATTGTGCGGGTGGCGGCGTTGCGCCTCCTTCCAGCTGATGATCGCTCCCACATATTCGATGATGACCTCGCCCTCGGCGATGTCGGACAGTGCAAAAACCCCTTTTCCGTGGACGCCGGAGCGTCGGGTCTGGATGCGGCGCGAATCGGCGGAAAGGGCTTTTTTGGACACGGCAAAAAAATTTGGTAACGTGAACTCGTATGGGCGCGCGTGGGTGCGCGCCTGCAGGTGTGCGCCGGTGCGCACGCGAGAGACCGGATTGTAGTCAGATGAAAAATGCAGTTTCAACCAAGACACTGGTGATCGCCGAGAAGCCATCGGTGGCCCAGGACATCGTGCGCGCGCTCACGCCCGGCGCGGGCAGGTTCGAGAAGATGGAAGACCATTTCGAGAACGACAAGTACGTGGTGACCAGCGCCGTCGGCCACCTGGTGGAGATCCAGGCCCCGGAAGAATTCGACGTGAAGCGCGGCAAGTGGAGCTTTGCCCACCTGCCGGTGATCCCGCCCCACTTCGAGCTCAAGCCGCTCGACAAGACCAAGACCCGGCTCAACGCCATCGTGCGGCTGGCCAAGCGCAAGGATGTCGGCGCCTTCATCAATGCCTGCGACGCGGGCCGCGAGGGTGAACTGATCTTCCGGCTGATCCAGCAGTACAGCAAGGTCAAGCACCCGGTGCAGCGCCTGTGGCTGCAGTCGATGACGCCGCAGGCCATCCGCGATGGCTTCGCGAGCCTGCGCACCGACAAGCAGATGCTGCCGCTGGCCGATGCCGCGCGCTGCCGCTCCGAGGCCGACTGGCTGGTGGGCATCAACGGCACGCGGGCCATGACGGCCTTCAACTCGCGCGATGGCGGTTTCTTCCTCACCACAGTGGGCCGGGTACAGACCCCGACGCTGTCGGTGGTGGTCGAGCGCGAGGAAAAGATCCGCAAGTTCGTGAGCCGCAACTATTGGGAGATACATGCCAGCTTTGCGGCCGCAGCCGGGGAGTATCCCGGCAAGTGGTTCGACCCGAAATGGAAGAAGGCCACGGCCAACCAGGCGGCCGGCAATGTCGACGAACCGGATGCGGAACTGCGGGCCGACCGGGTCTGGTCGGTCGCACAGGCCAAGGCGATTGCCGACGCCGTGCGCGGCAAGACCGCCACCGTCACCGAGGAAAGCAAGCCCACGACACAGGCCAGCCCGCTGCTGTTCGACCTGACCTCCTTGCAGAGGGAGGCGAATGGCAAATTCGGCTTCAGCGCCAAGACCACGCTGGCCATCGCGCAGAGCCTGTACGAACGGCACAAGGCACTGACCTACCCGCGGACCGACTCGCGCGCCCTGCCCGAAGACTACCTGCCGGTCGTCAGGCAGACCTTCGAGATGCTGGCCGGCAGCGGCATGAAGCATCTGGCGCCGCATGCCGCCACGGCCCTGAAGGGCAACTACATCAAGCCCAGCAAACGCATCTTCGACAACACCAAGGTAAGTGACCACTTCGCCATCATCCCCACACTGCAGCCGGCCCAGGGGCTGAGCGAGGCAGAACAGAAGGTGTACGACCTGGTGGTGCGCCGCTTCATGGCGGTGTTTTTCCCGAGTGCCGAATACCAGGTCACGACCCGCATATCGGTGGCTGCGGGGCACAGCTTCAAGACCGAGGGCAAGGTGCTGGTGCGCCCAGGCTGGCTGGCCATCTACGGCAAGGAAGCACAGGACGAGGTCAAGGACGGTGACGAGAAGAACCCGGCCATGCTGGTGCCGGTACAGCCGGGCGAGAAGGTTGGTGTGGCGTCGGTCGACCCGCGCGGCCTGCAGACCCGCCCGCCGGCGCGCTACAGCGAGGCCACCCTGCTCGGCGCCATGGAAGGCGCCGGCAAGACGGTGGAAGACGAGGAACTGCGCGCCGCGATGAACGAGAAGGGCCTGGGCACGCCAGCCACCCGCTCCAGCATCATCGAAGGCCTGATCAACGAAAAATACATGCTGCGCGAAGGCCGTGAGCTGATCCCGACGGCCAAGGCATTCCAGCTGATGACGCTGCTGCGCGGCCTGGGCGTGAAAGAGCTCTCCAAGGCCGAGCTGACCGGCGAGTGGGAGTACAAGCTGGCCCAGATGGAGCACGGCAAGCTGAGCCGCGACACCTTCATGGCCGAGATCGCCGCCATGACCGAACGCATGGTGAAGAAGGCCAAGGAGTACGACCGCGACACGATTCCGGGCGACTATGCCACGCTGCAGACGCCCTGCCCCAACTGCGGCGGCATCGTGAAGGAGAACTACCGGCGCTACACCTGCACCGGAAAGTCGGGCAATGAAGACGGTTGCGGCTTCTCGTTCGGCAAGACACCGGGCGGGCGCACCTTCGAGCTGGCCGAGGTGGAGCAGTTCCTGCGCGACCGCAAGATCGGGCCGCTGGAGGGTTTCCGCTCCAAGGCGGGCTGGCCGTTCACTGCCGAGATGGTCATCAAGTTCGACGAGGAGACCAAGAACTACAAGCTCGAGTTCGACTTCGGCGACGACAAAAAGGGCGAGGAAACCGGCGAGCTGATCGACTTCGGGGCCCAGGAATCGCTGGGTGCCTGCCCCAAGTGCGGCAGCGCGGTGTTCGAGCATGGCAAGAACTATGTCTGCGAAAAGTCAGTGCCCACTCTTGCGCAAGCCACGCCCAGTTGCGACTTCAAGACCGGCCAGGTCATCCTGCAGCAGCCCGTCGCGCGCGAGCAGCTGGTGAAGTTGCTGCAGACCGGCAAGACCGACATGCTGGACAAGTTCGTGTCCATGCGCACCCGCCGCGCATTCAAGGCCATGCTGGCCTGGGATGCGGAAACCGGCAAGGTCGGCTTCGAGTTTGCACCGTCCAAGTTCCCGCCGCGCAAGCCTGCGCCGGGCAAGACACCCGCCGCCGCCAAGGCAGCGCCTGCTGCCCGCAAGACAGCGGGCCCTGCTGCCAAGTCGGCTGCCCCCGCTGCCGCGAAGAAGGCGGCCGCCAAGAAGGCTCCGGCCAGGAAAGTGGTCGCAAAAAAGGCCGCTGCGCCTGCCAAGGTGGCCAAGACCGCCAAGACCGGCACCCTGCAGCCCAGCGCCGCACTGGCCGCGGTGATCGGTGATGGCCTGGTGGCCCGCACCGAGGTGGTGAAAAAGATCTGGGACTACATCAAGGCCCAGGGCCTGCAGGACGCCACCAACAAGCGCGCCATCAATGCCGACGCGAAGCTGCAGAAGGTGTTCGGCAAGCCGCAGGTCACGATGTTCGAGCTGGCCGGGCTGATCGGCAAGCACCTGAGCTGACGTGTTGGGCGGACAAGGCGCTCCACGATGATCACCCTCAGCCATTCCCAGGCCTGGGCCGTGTTGTCCGGCGCGATCCTGCTCGAGGTGGCCGGTACCACCTGCATGCGGCTGTCCGAAGGGTTCACGCGGCTGACCCCGTCCATCCTGATCTTCGTGTTTTATGCCGGCTCGTTCGCGCTCAACACCCTGGTCACCCGGGTACTGGGGCTGAGCGTGGTGTACGGCGTCTGGTCCGGCGCCGGCACGGTGCTCACCGCCCTGATCGGCTTCTACTATTTCCGGGAGCCGGCGACTGCCCTCAAGCTGGTCAGCATCGGGCTGATCGTGATCGGCGTGATGGGGCTGCATTCGGCCTCCCGCGTGAGCGCCTGACACCGGGCAGCCTCCCCCATGGCGACCACCCAGCTCAACCGCATCTCGATCGAGAAGTACCGCGACAAGGCGGCAAGTTATGACGCCTCGGCCGAATTCACGATGCCCCTGCGCAGACGCACCATCGCGCTGCTGCAGTTGCGCCAGGGGCAGACCGTGCTGGATGTGGGCGCGGGAACCGGGCTGAGCTACGGCCTGCTGCGCGAAGGAGTCGGCCCGCAGGGCCGGGTACTGGCCTTCGAACAGAGTCCGGAGATGTTTGCGCTGGCGCAGCAACGCGTGCAGCGCGAGGGCTGGCAGAACGTCTGGCATGCCAACGAGCCGGCGGAAACCGTGGCGCTGCCCGCCATGGCCGACGCGGTGTTGTTCAACTACACCCACGACATCTGCCGAACACCCCAGGCGGTGGACAAGCTGATGCGCCAGGTGCGCCCCGGCGCCCGCGTCGCGATGGCCGGCATCAAGTTCTTTCCGTGGTGGACGGGCCCGCTGAACCTGTTGGCCTGGATGAAGAACCGGCCCTACAACGCACGGGCAGCCGACCTCTGGCAACCCTGGAGCCTGGTCGCGGCCTACTGCGACGACTTTCATTGGACCGCCACCCAATGGGGCATGGGCTACATCGCCAGTGCCACCCGCAAGCAGAGCGACCCGTGACCGTGCACCGCCCCGGATCCCCATTTCCTCGTCCCGACCCCTGGAGATCACCACCATGTCTTTCCCCCGTCGCAGTTTTCTGATGCTGGCTGTCGCTGGCCTGGCGAGTCCCTTCGCGCATGCAGGCCAGACCGGACCCTTTCGAACGATCCGCGAAGGCGCGACCGAGCGCCTGATGCTGGAGGGCCATGACGCGGTGGCGTATTTCACGCGCAGCGACGCGGTACGCGGAGACTCCGCGTTGCAGATCGAGCACGCTGGCGTTTCCTGGCGCTTCTCGAGCGAGGAAAACAAGGCGGCCTTCCTGCGCGACCCGGACAGATACATGCCGCAATATGGCGGTTACTGCAGCAATGGCATCAACTATGCGATCCCTGGCGGCGGCGGCGGCGGGTCGGACACCTGGCGCATCTACCGTGGCAGGCTGTATGTGTTCGGCGGCCAGAAGTCGCGCGACCATTTCGAAATCGACACCGCATTGAACCTGCACCGAGCAGACAAGTACTGGGCCACCGAAATCGCGGGCTCGAACCCCGCGGCACAACGCCTCAAGAGGATGATCTTCAGGGTACCCCATTACATGAGCGACGCAGCGCTGCAGGCGCAATGGGAGGCTGGGCTGGCCGCAGGCACGCTGCCCGTGATGCCAGGCAAGCCCCAGGTGGTGCCTGCGGCACTCTGAAGGCCGGCGCCAGTGCCCATGGACGCGTGCGCCACGGGCCGCGCGTCTTCAGGCACCAGCGCAGCTCAGCTCAGGCGCGGTGCAGCGCACGCAGTGCCGCTGCCTGTGCCATTGTCTCGCGGTACCCCGCCTCGATCGCCCGCGCACGGAACTCCTGCGAAATGTTCACCCAGTAACCGAAGTCGGGCTTGAGCACCAGGTCCGCCACCGTGGCGTCGGCGTCGATCAGGGCCTTCTTGCGCAGGTCGGATTCCCGGTAACGCGCGGCGCCAGGCGGCGCACGGTCCACATGGACGCTGGCATCCACCGCGAGCACGCGTTGTGCGCCCAGCGCGCGCGCAACGCGCACCGGCAAGGGCGCGCTCCAGTCGGCATCCAGGTACTGCTCGCCACGGATGCGCACCGGCGCAAACTGCCCCTCGATCGCCGCGGCAGCCTGCACGGCCACGCCTGCGTCTCCCGCCGTGAAGGCCACGGCCATGCCGTCGCGACGGCGTGCCGCGACACAGGCCATCGCCACCGGCATCAGCTCCAGTTGCGACACGGGCGCGTATTGGCGCACCAGTTCGGCCACCGCCGCGCCACTGAGGCGCTCTTGCTGGCCCATCGCCAGCCGCGCGAGGCTCAGGGGCTGCAGCTCCATTGCCAGCGACTCCAGGGCTGCCGCCGACAGCCCTGCGGCGCACAGGCTGCCGACCAGCGCGCCTACCGAGGCGCCCACGATCAGATCGGGCTTGAGGTCCATCTGTTCGAGCGCCTTGAGCACGCCGACATGCGTGAAACCGCGCGGCCCGCCCGAGCTGAACACCCAGGCCATGCGCACCGGCTTGCGCAGCGGCGCTTCGCGCGGGGCATCGGCGCCGAGATGGTCCCGGTCCGGGTTCACGGTGCAGGCCGACACCAGGCCAGCCGATGCCAGCAGCACGCCGCGCCGTGTCATCCCGATTGGCAGCAGGGAACCTGTCATGTGACTCGCTCAGCGGCTGCCGACCGGCTCGGTAGCGGCATGGGCCACAACGTCAAAATCGTTGTCGCTGCAGGCGGCTGGCGCAGGGCGGCTGGCACGGGCTGCGGGGCTGACCGTCGGCGCCACGGGCAGGCAGGCCGTGGCGCTGTCCGGCGCCAAGGGCGCGGGCCACCCCAACAGCCGGCTGGCGAGAACACACTGCTGACGCAGGTCGACCACATCGCGCCCGCCCAGGTGCACGATCCCGTAGCGGTAACTGCCCAGCCATTTGAAATCGCGCGCCATAGAGCCACCGGGCTTGGGGAAGCAGAACAGCAGGCCATCCGGAAACTGCCGTGCAAACGCCTCCCGCGCCGTCGCATCAGGCTGGGTGGCCGGCTGCGCCGCATCGAACACCCGGTACACGAAACTGGCGGCGGCGCCGGCCGTGGGCGCACTGCGCGGCACGGTGGCCGGATCGCGGCCATAGGCCAGCGCCAGCGAGAGCGCATGCAGGTCGATGCCCTGCACCCGCAGGTACAGGTCGGAGAACTGGGCTGCCATGCGCGGGTTGACCTCGATCACGGTCAGCCGGTCCGAGGCGGCGTCGTAGAAGAACTCCAGGTTGAACAGGCCATGGGTGAAGCCCACGGCATCCAGAAACCGGCGCGCCACATCCAGCGCACGCGCCTGCACCGCCGCGGGCAAGCGGCTGGGCATCTCGAACCGCATGAAGGCCTGGGTGCCGGGGTACATCACGGCGTCTGCCACACCCAGCGCATGCACCCGGCCGTCGAACACATACCCGTCCAGGTTGAACTGCTCGGCCTGGACCGGCGCTTCCAGCAGCATGCGATGCGCGCTCGGCACCGGCTGGCCGCCTTCGCCGCGCAAGCGTTCGCGCGCCAGCCGCTCGAACGGCTCGACCAGCCGGCGGATCACCCACAGCTCCCAGGCGCCGAAACGGGTATGGCGGTGCAGGTCGGCACGGTCTGCGACCTCGCGCGCCAGCACGGAAAACGCCGCCTTGACCGGTTTCACGAACAGCGGGTAGTGCAGCCCCGCCGGTATCGGCGCGCCGTATTCGGCATCGAGCAGCTGGAACGGAAGATTGGCCTCGGGCGCGACGCGCTGCAGCACCTGGCGCGCAAAAAGCTTGTGCTGGCAGGCCAGCACGGCCGCCACCGGCGTGCCGGGCCAGCCCATGCGTTCGGCCAGCAGCGCGGCGGCGAGCGCGCCAAACTGCTCGTGGTTGGAAGTGACCGCCTGCCAGCCACGCGCGCGCGCCTGGCGCGCCAGCCGGGCCACAAAACGCTGCATGTCAAACCACACCAGGCGGGCGTTGCTGGGAAAGGAGAACAGGTCGAAGCCGGCCTCGTCGAAACCCATGCCCATGGCTGCGCCGGCCCGGGCATGGCCGATCTGGTCCCAGTCATAGTTGAAAAGCAGCAGCGTGCGGTTGGCGTAGGGCATGCGGTAAGGGGGTGCGGCGGCAGGCCGGTGCGGCAGACGGTACACCGCCTGCCATTGTCACCGGGGTGGTATCGGTCTGTGTCGCGGCCTCGCCCAGATTCTTACGGAGGCCGCCCTTCCCGTTGCAGCAGCCACACATGGCGCGGTGCAACATGGCAAAAATTTCTGCGCGCGGCTCCGGAACTTCCACAGGAACTCCCGGCTCGGACCCCCGGGGCAACCCCATGCGCTGCCTGCCCATTTCCGGCGCGCTAAGCTGTCCATCCATTTTGCACGGAGGTACTCCCCATGTTTCGTCGTCACCTTGTCGCCGCTGCCGGCGCTGTCCTGGCGGGGCTGGCCATGGCCTCTGCATCCTGGGCAGCCCCCTCCGTGGGCCAGGCCGCCCCCGACTTCACGCTTACCGACACCAGCGGCAAGCCGGTGCGCCTGAGCGACTTCAAGGGCAAGCATGTGGTGCTGGAATGGGTCAACCCCGGCTGCCCCTATGTGAAGAAGCATTACAACAGCGCGAACATGCAGGGTACGCAGAAAGAGCTCACCGGCAAGGGCGTGGTGTGGCTGGCGATCAACTCCACCGAGACCCAGCACCACGACTACATGGCCCCCGACAAGCTCGCAGGCTGGATGAACCAGCAGAAGGCCGCTCCGACTCGGACGCTGATGGACGCGGAAGGCACGGTTGGCCAAACCTATGGCGCCCGCACCACGCCGCACATGTACATCGTCAATCCGCAGGGCCAGCTGATCTATGCCGGCGGTATCGACAGCATCCCGTCCAGCAGCGCCGACGACATCAAGAAGGCGGTCAACTACGTGAAGCAGGGTGTCAGCCAGGCGCTGGCCGGACAGCCGCTGACCAACCCGACAACGCGGCCGTACGGCTGCTCGATCAAGTACAAGTCTGGCGCGTGAACGCGCGACCGAAACGCCACACCGCATCTCGTTGCGGAACATCGAACGCGCCGCAAAGGTCTTCGACCCCGTCTTCCCCAGGCGCCCGGCATTCGAGTGCGAGCCGCTGAACCAGGAGCTGGGTGCCAGCCTGCGGCTCAAGGTGGAAACCATGAACCCCTTGCCCTCCTTCAAGGGGTGTGGGGCTGACTTCTTCATGCACCAGAGCCTGGCCGATCTTGCAGGACAAACGCTGGTCTGCGCCACTGCCGGAAACTGGGGCCAGGCGATCGCCCATGTCTGCCGGGCGCGCGGCTGGCCGCTGGTCGTCTACGCCGCAACAACGGCCAATCTGATGAAGATAGAACGCATGCGCGCCATGGGTGCAGAGGTGCGCCTGCACGGCCAGGATGTCGATGAGGCCAAGGAGGAAGCCCACCGATTCTGCCGGTCCATCGGCGCGACCTTCGTCGAAGAAGGTCGGGAAGTCAGCATCGCGCAGGGCGCCGGAACCATTGCCATCGAGTTGCTGGCCGCTCACCGGTTCGACTCCCTGGTGCTTCCGCTGGGAAACGGCGCATTGCTGGCCGGTGCGGCACGCTGGACGAAAGCCCATGCGCCCGGAGTGAAGGTGATCGGCATCTGCGCGGAAGGCGCCGACGCGATGGCGGGCTCCTGGCAGGCGCATCGCGCGATCGAGCGACCCGAGGTGAACACGATTGCCGATGGCATCGCGGTCCGGCGTCCTGTCCCCGAAGCGCTGACAGACATGGAAGGGCTGGTCGACGAGGTGCTGCTGGTCAGTGATGCTGCCATCCTGCACGCGATGCGGATGCTCTTCCAGAGCGCAGGATTGGTCGTCGAACCGGCCGGCGCTGCCGGAATTTCGGCGCTGGTCGAACACCCGGCGCTCGGGACGCAGCGGGGGGCGAGCGTATTGTGCGGGAGCAATCTGACTGCGGAGCAGATGGCGCGCTGGATCTACTGATCCCACCGGTATCGCACCGCGCCGCCGTCGGCATTCGTGGCACCTTGATCTCGACATCCTGGTGGTGCGGGCCCTGGAGAGCGTCCACGTGCCCGCGCACCGTTTGTCCGCCCATGAGACGCCGCAAGCCTCTAGAAGCGATCGCCAACTCGTCGCCCCGACCGCGGCACAGTAACGTGCTGCAACCCTTCGCTCCGCGGGCGGTGAACTTGACGGTGCGTACAACACCGCAGCCTATGGCCGGTTGATACATTTCCCGTCAATCACGTTGGCACTCATTCGGTAAAGACCTCCTGCAGGATGCCCAATGTGCCGGCCAAGGTCTTGGTCGAGACCGCACCCAATCGCTTGGCCAGCCGCACTTTATCAACGGTCCGCATTTGATCCAACAGGATCAGGCCCTTCTGGCCCGCGTGGGTCACCGGCACCCGAAACGGCGCCGGCCGGCTCTTGCTGGTCATGGGTGCCACGATCACCGTGCGAAGGTGGTCGTGCATTTCAGGCGGTGACACGACCACGCATGGCCGCGATTTCCTGATCTCGCTCCCAACCGTCGGGTCCAGGTTGACCAGCCAGATCTCACCGCGCTTTACCACGCAAGCTCCGCATCCGCCTCGTTTCCGAATTCGCCCAACACCAGGGCGTCGTCGCCACTTTCTGCGATCTTGCGCGCGGCATCGGCCCATCCTGCACGGACGGGTTTGGCGGGCTTGCGCAACACCAGTGCGCCGGCTTCAACCGTCATCTCCGCTTCACCGGCGTCCAGGCCTACCTGTACCAGCAAGGGTTTGGGGATCACGATGCCTTGGGAGTTGCCGATCTGGCGGATGGTTACGTGCATGATATTGTGGCCCGATTGTGTGGAAACAATGTTATTACCGGGGTCCTCATCTGTCAATTGGACAGTAAGCTTACGGAGTTTCTGCCGGACTTGATTTTTGTTTCAGACCGCCGCAGCTACTGCTTGTCCACAATCGCCGCCAAAGCCCGTGCACATTGTTCTTTGAGGACAAGACTACCGCTCCGGATGGCAATCGCCAAAATGTCTGCCGCCTCCTTCTTCTCTGGCACTTGGCTCAGCGCGTCACAGGCGGCGACCACAGTCCAGAATTCATGTGGTCCAGACAGAACGTATTGCCTCAGAGCAGGCAACGCCCCAGCGATCCTTGTCTTTGCAATAACTCGCAGGGCAACTCTGACAAGCGCGTCATTGGTCTCAAAGGGGCCACGTGCAGCATGCGATGTCACCAACGAAATCACCTCGGTCTTTCTTGAAATGGAATCCACAACGGGGAGCCCGTGAACACGTCTATGCCATCCGTTGATTTTCAGTTACTTAAGTCCTGTGCTTGAAATTGCTTCAGTTGCATTCGCATTTGACTTCAACGATATGGTTTCCACGAACAGTAGCTGGGCGAGTTGGGAATTGCCGAACATCAACAAGCGATGCTGAACGAGGCGTGCACTTTTCAACGCACTCAGACTGTAGTTGCGCTCTATTTGCCACTATGCCTTGTTCACGATTCTTGACATTCAACAAAGCAAACAAGCCAGCACCCACAAAGAAAACCAATGCACTGATTGCAGCCATTCTCTGCATTTTCATGATCATTTATCTTCGCGGGCAAACGTTGTCTGGGTGCTCTGGTGCCTCTTCTATTCTTGGAACAAAAGGACCGTTATTGCAACGACGATTTGGGTCAAGCAAAGTTTCAAGCCAATTGGGGATGCTTGGATGGCGGCCAGCGATACCGCCACCGGCTAAAGCATCCAAGCCGCCACCATAATCTCCCCCATCCCGATTGTTGCGCGTGAAGTTGTCACCCATGCGCATCGGTCTGCCTGCTGTCTGTAAGCGATTTCTACACGCTGAGACTCATTCCTAACATCACGTGCCTCTTCGCAGCGATCTTGCCATCGCAAACGAGATTTGCCGCTTCCATAAGGGCGCAACCCCTCGGAATCCGTGAATGAAATCGGATTGCCCTGCGCCTACACAAAGGTATTGATGCTCCCGGCCAACCCTATGGGATCGGATTGCACATACCTCCCTTGCACTCGTCGGACTACAACAGCCGCTCCGCCAACCGCTCCTCATATATCGCCGTACGCAGCGCCCCGTGCTGTGTCACCACGCCGCGGTACATGCCCGCGCAGTTGAACGGCAGGCTGTAGTTGCCGTCCTTGTCCACCGCGATCACGCCACCGCTGCCATCGTTCGGCGCCAGCACGTCCATGACCACCGCACGCGCCGCCTGCTCCAGGCTCTGGCCGGCCAGCCGCATGCGCGCCGATATCTCCTGGGCGGCAGCGAAACGGATGAACACCTCGCCATGGCCGGTGCCCGACACGGCACAGCTGGCGTCGTCCGCCCAGGTGCCTGCGCCGAATATCGGCGTATCACCGACGCGGCCCGGCGCCTTCGCGGTCATGCCGCCGGTGGACGTGGCGGCCGCCAGATGGCCCTGCACATCGCGCGCGACCGCACCCACGGTGCCGTGCTTGCGGGATTCGTCCTGATCTTGTGTGCCCGTGCGGCGCATGGCCAGCGTGGACTGCAAGGCATCCCAGCGCGCCTGCGTGAAAAAGTATTCGGGCGCCTCCATCACCAGCCCCTGCGCGCGGCAGAAGTCCAGGGCCGCGCCGCCGATCAGCAGCACGTGTTCGGTTTTCTCCATCACCGCACGCGCTGCCAGCACCGGGTTGCGCGGGCCGCAGATGCCGGCTACCGCGCCGGCCGCATGGTCCTGCCCGTTCATGATGGCGGCGTCCATCTCCTGCTTGCCGGCACTGGTGTAGACCGCGCCGCGGCCCGCATTGAACAGGGGCTCGTCCTCCAGCGCCATGACGGCGGCGGTGACTGCGTCGAGCGCCGGGCCACCGGCGGCCAGCACGGCATGGCCTGCAGCCAGCGCGCGGCGCAGACCGGCGTGGTAGGCGGCCTCGCGCTCGGGCGTCATGGTGGAGCGCAGGATGGTGCCCGCGCCGCCGTGGATGGCCAATGTGAAGTTGCCGGAAGAGGAGGTGGTCATGGTGCGAAAAATGGGAAGTGGATCAGGCCGGGCACTGCGCCTGCACGTACCGGGCGATGTCGGCATGGGTGGCGACCCACACGTCCGCACGCTGGCGAATGTGCGCCAGCAGCTGCTCCAGGATCCAGATGCGCGAGCGGTACCCGATCACATGCGGATGCATGGTCAAGAGGAGCAGTCCGCCCTCGTCATAGGCCCGTTCGAACTCGCGCAGGAAGATGTCGTACACGTCGGCCGGCGGCGTGTAGGGCCGCAGCCCGGTGAAGCGGTTCATGTTGAAGTAGACGGCATCGTCGCGGATCCACTCCACCGGCAGCTCGACGATGCCGGTGGCTTCGCCGTTCTCCAGCAGCTCGTAGGCATCGTCGTCGGCCATCAGCGAGGAGTCGTACAGCAGGCCGAGCTCGCGCTGGATGCGCAAGGTGGTCGCGCTGAAGTCCCACGACGGGGTGCGCATGCCAACCGGGCGCACGCCGGTGATCGTCTCCAGCGTGTCGGCGGCGCGGAACATCAGGTCGCGCTCGGTCTCGTAGGGCAGCAGGCTGTTGAGCTCGTGGATCCAGCCGTGGATGCCGATCTCGTGGCCCTGCGCCACCACCTGGCGCTGCTCGTCGGGGTACAGCAGGGCCGACACCGCCGGCACGAAGAAGGTGGCCGGTGCCTGGTGCTGCGCCAGCGCGCGCAGGATGCGCGGCACGCCCTGGCGGTTGCCGTACTGGCCCTGCGACAGCCGGCCGATGGACTTGCCGCCGTCGCGCAGCTCGTTGGTCTCGTGGTCGGAGTCGAAGGACAGGGCGACGGCGCAGCGTGCGCCGCTCTTCCAGTGGGCGGGTTTCATCGGCCGGCCGGCGCGCACCTGGTCGACGCGACCGCGCCAGGTGGCCTCGTCCCAGGCCCAGGGCGGGGTGGGGTTGTCAGGGGTGGCAGGGTTCTGCATGGGCGGCTCCGGGTGCATGAATGAATGGCCGGCAGCCGCTCAGGAGCGCCCGCCGTCCACCGAGAGTATCTGCCCGGAAATCCAGCTCGCGGCCACGGAGGCCAGAAATACCAACGCGTCGGCAACGTCCTGCGGGCGCCCCATGCGGCGGGTCTGGATGCTCTCGATCAGCCGTTGCTGGCCTTCGGGGCCGTAACTCTCCCACTGTCGCTGCTTGGCCAGGTTGCACAACACGAAGCAGGGCGCCACGCTGTTGACGGCGATGCCGCTGGGGCCCGGCTCCAGGCCGAGCTGCCGTGTCAGGCCCAGCAGCGCGTCGGCGGCCCGCTGCACGGCGGTATGCAAAGCCCCACGATCGGCCAGGTCGATGGTGTGGACGAATACCACGCCGGCAGCAACGCGTCCAGCGCGGGCGGCTCGACAGCACGGTGCATCCGTTCGAGGTGCCCTTCACGCGCGAGGACGTTCGCGTCACCACCCGCTACAACCGCAACTACCTGCCCGCGTCTCTGTTCGGCACCGCGCACGAGACCGTCCGCGCGCTGTGTTCCCGATCGACCTGATCGGCGTGTATGCGGTGGGCGGCACCAGCTTCGGCATGCACGAGTCGCAGTCGCGTCTGTGGGAGAACCACATCGTGCGCAGCCGCGATTTCTGGCGCCTGAACTTCGCGGACCTGCAGGCACACTTCCCCGATCAACTCGGTGATGTCGATGCCGAAGCCTTCTACCGCGCGGTGACCCACACCGAGCCGAGCCTGATCCGCGTCGAAGCGGACCAGCTCACCGACGACCTGCACGTGATGCTGCGGGTCGAGCTGGAGTGTGCGCTGATGGACGGTTCGCTCGACGTGGCCGACCTGCCCCGGGTCTGGAACGACACCATCCGCCGCGACCTGGGCGTCGAGGTGCCCAACGATACCCAGGGAGTGCTGCAGGACATCCACTGGTCGACAGGTTATGTCGGGTCCTTCCCGTCCTACACTATCGGCAACGTGACGGCGGCACAGCTGATGGACATCCTGCGCCGCGACGATGCCAGGCTGGATGCCGCCATCGCAAAAGGCGACCACGCGGTGCTCGCCGACAAGCTGCGCACCGAGGTGTGGCAGCACGGCGGTCGCTTCACCCGCGACGAGATGCTGATCCGGACCACGGGTCGCGCGCTGGAGGCCGGACCCCTCATCGCCTACCTGCGGAGCAAGAACGCCAGTGGCACCTGACCGAACTTGATTTTGCCCAACAGATGAAAGAACGGCACAATCGGTACCAGCTTGCGGAGATTGTCCCTGGCGTATAAAGGTGACCGGGCTGTTTTGCGGACCTTTCACCCGAGCCTACCCGTCCAGATGCGCCGTAGACCGGCATTTCCGAGTCACTGACGCCAGTGCCACCCACATTGGAGCTGTCTGATGATTGATGCCGCCACACTGACCTTGGCCGTCGAAGCACTGAAACGTGCCGCCCCAGATGCGGAGCAGATTGTCCTGTTCGGCTCTCAGGCCAGGAGGGATGCCGACAGCGGTTCTGATCTCGATTTCCTGGTCATTGAACCGACGGTGGAGAATCGCGCCCGTGAAATGGTCCGCCTCCGGCGGGCCCTTCGCCCCCTCGGTATGCCGGCTGACGTGCTTGTCTACTCTCGGGACGAGGTCAGCCAATGGGGACAACAGCCAGGGAGCGCCTTGTACTGGGCTCTCCGAGAAGGCCGGGTCATGCATGGCTGAGGAACTTTCGCGCAAGTCCATCGCGCAACTGTTGATCTCGTCTGCCCAACAAGACCTTGCCGCCGCCCGCTTGCTTGCCAGCGCTCCCGGCATAGGTGTTGCCGTTGTCGGCTTTCACGCACAACAGGCCATCGAGAAGGCCATCAAGTCCGTGCTGAGCGCTCGGCGCATCGAATTTCGCCGAACACACGATCTTGGGACCTTGCTCGATTTGCTGGTGGCCCATCAACTGGCCGCTCCGCCTGCGGCGGACTGGCTGGATGAACTGAACCCCTACGCTGTCTAGGCGCGTTACGGCACGATCAATCCGGACAGCTTGGATCGAGGGCGTGCCCTCCTCGCGGCGCAACAGGTCGTCGAATGGGCACTGTCCTTTTCGATCCGGGAAGACTGAACCTTGTTGCAAGGGACGGCGAGCTTGCTCGGCCCGACCATGCTGCGCCACCACTCACCGTAGCTGCAACCTCTTCCAGCCGCGCTCGGCCGCAATGGCAGCCAGCCGGACGTCGGCATGCACGACCACCGGCGTATTCACCGCTTCCAGCAACGACAGGTCGTTGATCGAATCGCAGTAGCTGGTGCTGTCGAATCCGGCCAGCACCTCGCCACGCTCCGTCAGCCTCCCATGCAGCCGTGTGCCGTTGCCCGCCCGCATGTTCACCACACCGGTAGTGGTGCCGGTGAACACGCCATCGACCCGCTCGCCACGGCCATTTGGCTCAGGGGGACGCCCTATGCCGCAGGCTGCTGCGCAGACGCCGCCGCTAGTGTAGTGCTTCTGAATTAAAAGAACTATTTTCCACCTGCCACCTCCAAGAAGAATCTGGGACATTTTGGAGGCAGCGATGCGAAAGGCGACGGCGATTGAACTGGACGACGCGACGCGGAA
>Ga0247834_1000357_pt1 | contig 88264 bp, 87 predicted proteins | sample LaCruzMarch2015__8_FD_187118 | JGI IMG/M metagenome (GOLD analysis project Ga0247834, IMG submission 187118) | Freshwater microbial communities from meromictic Lake La Cruz, Castile-La Mancha, Spain - LaCruzMarch2015_12m | ecosystem: Environmental > Aquatic > Freshwater > Lake | place: Spain...
AGATGTGTGAAGATACGTGGCGGTGGCAATTGAACAACCCAAATGGTTACCGTCTAAAAGACCAGTGATCAACGATCACAGAACAATGAATGAACGTTTCGAACAACGATTCATTTGTTGTTGTTGAGTCCAGCAATCGCCCACTCATATTGTGCAGGACGCTCAACGGCACCTGGTCGAATGTGACGTATTTGAGCCAGCGCCTCAATCGGATCTGCGCCTCGTTCAACCATCAGCCGTAAAGCAATCGTGCCTGAACGGCCTATCCCTGCATAACAGTGGATAAGAATCTTGCGATCATCATCAAGGTACTGGTGCAAGCGTTGTGACAAGTCGCGCCAGCTCTCCATTTGAGGTGCCGCGGGTATCCCGTAGTCTTCGATTGGAAAGTGATGCCACGGGATGCCTGCGCGCTTGAGCATCCTTGGAAGCTGCTCAGCACCGTGCTGATTTAACTCTTTTTCAGGTGCTAGCGTCAGTACACAGGCACAATCGAGTGCGATGATCTCGGCAACATCGTCGTCAATGCGGGTAACAGAGCCAGGCATTCTTGATAGCGCAATTTCACCCACTGGATTCAATTTACAACGAGAAATGGTGAAGGGTGTCATGCTCAATGCCTTGCGATGGTTGACTGGCCAATCAGGCGCTGACGCAAGATGCGTGAGAGGGTATCGATGACTGCAACCGTGATCAATACCAGCAGAATAATGTATGCAACCTCGCGCCAAGCGCTGATCATCATTCGGTCCATCAAGAAGAATCCAATACCACCTGCGCCCACTACACCTAAGATCGTGGCTGAGCGAGTATTTGATTCCACAAAGTACAAACTATTTGCTAAGAACACCGGCATCACTTGGGGTAACACGCCAAAGAGAAGCGTTTGCAAACGACTGGCTCCCGTTGCACGCACACCCTTAGATTGCTCGGCATCTGTATTCTCAAGCGCCTCTGCATACAGTTTTGTCAAAATCCCTGTGTCGTTCACGGTGATGGCCAAAATGCCTGCAAAAGGACCCAAGCCAACGACGCCCACAAAAAATATTGCCCATACTAAGCTATCTAAACCACGTACAACATCACTTGATCGTCTGACAAAAAAACGGATGGGTCCGATGGGCATAATGTTTCGGGCGCCCATCAATGCTAACGGTATCGCTAATATTGAGGCCACCAGCGTTCCCAAAAACGCCATCGAAACAGTTTCCGCAATTGCGAATAAATATTCAGCTGTTCGACCTTTTGATTCCGGTGGAATCATCAAACTAAAAACGTCTACCAGTTTTAACGATCCTTTATACAACCGCTCCACTGTCACCTCAAGTTCAGACAGTCCGAGAAAAAACAATGTCACCACTATCAATATCACGACATAACCGCGCCATGCGGCAAGGCCTTTGCGCGGATAAAGTTCGGGTCGAAGTGCTCGCCAGGATATCGCTTTAGGATTATTCATGTGTGATGACTCATATCGCTTTGAGGTTGTCTCGACCAATCACACGTCCGCGTACCCACGAGCAAAATGAATCAATGATGATCACAGCAACAATCAACATGATGACGATTGCTGAAATATCGGTGTGATTAAAACTCTTTACAGCGGTGTAGAGTTCTTGACCGATACCACCTGCTCCAACAAACCCTAAAATTGAAGCGGCACGAACATTGATTTCCAAGCGCAATAGCCCATAGGACAAGTAATCCGGAAGAACCTGGGGCGTCACCCCGTACACCATGGTTTGACTCCAACTAGCTCCAGTTGAACGCACTCCTTTGACTTGCTCAAGGTCGACATTTTCAGCGACATCCGCAAATAACTTTCCTAACGCCCCCATTGAGTGCAAGCCAATGGCGAGAACACCAGCAAGCGGACCTAAGCCAAAGGAATATACAAACAACACAGCAAATACCAACTCAGGCACTGTTCTTGCCAGCTCCATCAGTCGGCGTGTGAAAAATGTGTATGAAGGATGAGGTGAAAGATTTCTAGCGCCCAAAAATGAGGCGACATATCCAAACACTATACCTATCAGTGTTGCGTAAATCGCGATCAAGATCGTTTGCCAGAGTGCTGCGAGCCAGACCCAACCATTCCAGTACCAACGCGCAAGATCCGGACCGAGTGTTGCCCACGACAAGTCTGGAACCATTCTTCCAAAATATGAAGTAAATCTGGGCAATCGATCCCACAGATGGACTAAGTTGACCTCTCCAATCACTGAAGAAATACCTATCAAAATCATCATCAGGAGCGCGCCGATCACCCATTGACGGCGTAGTTGAGAGCGTCTGTGCGTGAATGCTTCGTTGAATCTTTGACGCGCGAGCGCTGCATGCGTGAAAGAATGATTCACATGCAAGGCACCCTGATGGTGAGCACTCTCAGCAACCATGATGTTTTTTTGACTCAAAGAGCATCCTCGAGTGCAGTGAGACTGCCATATACCTTAACAAGCTCTTCTTCACCTAAGTCAGCACATGCCCCGTCAAAAACAATTTTTCCAGCATTCAGACCAATGACTCGATCACAATATTCTTTGGCCAAAGGAACAGAATGTAAATTGCAGAGCACCGTAATGTCTCTTTCTTGATTAATCGTACGCAGAGCATCCATGACGGATTTTGAATTGATTGGATCAAGCGAAGCAACGGGTTCGTCGGCTAGGATAATTTTGGGTTCTTGCACAAGCGCACGTGCAATGGCAACGCGCTGTTGCTGTCCACCAGATAATTGGTCTGCTCTTTTTAAAGCCTGATCATCCAAACCCAAGGTGTATAGAGCATCAATCGCACGATCTCGATCTTCCTCCGAAAAACGACCGAAAAGCTTAGGCCATCTTGGTGGATGATTGAGTCTGCCCGTCAACACATTGGTCAATACATCTAAACGATCGACTAGATTGAACCGCTGAAAAATCATCGCACAATTACGACGCCATGCGAGTAAGGCGTCGCCGTTCAAGCGTGCGATATCAAGACCTTCGTAGAATATAGATCCAGACGTTGGATCCAGCAAACGATTAGTCAGATTTAATAAGGTCGATTTCCCCGCACCAGAGCGACCAATAATCGCAACCATCTGACCACGGGGCACCTCGAAACTGACCCCAGAGACTGCTATCGACTCTCCGAATCGCCGCTCCAGATTTTTAGTGACTAACAAACCTGGAGCAGAACGGTCTTGACTCGGGATCATTTCTTCTTTTCAGCCTGGCGAAGCGCAATGAAGTCTACATACGCCTCATGAGTAGTTGGGGCGATCCCTCCGAAAATATTGCTCCCGACAACCTCCCAAGCTGCTTTATCATTTTCAGGCATCTTGATCAAACACTCACTCATTTTTGCCTTCATGGCTTCTGGATAGCTTTTACGTGTCGTAAACGGAGCATTCGGGACACGGGGCGACTCGTAAATAAAGCGAAGGTCTTCGAGCTTGATTGTGCCAACAGCGGCAGCACGGATATGTGCACCCGCGGTGGGTGAGTAGTACCAATTTGTTGCAGCGTCCACAGAACCGTTTGCTACAGCAACCAAGCTATTGTCATGCGAGCCTGTTTGGACTAAGCGACTAAAAAGAATCGGTTCGTTTTTGGCTGAAACATAACCCTTTTCTCTAAAGTAGTGCATGGGCAACACATAGCCAGAGGCAGAAGTTGGCGTGGGCCACCCCATGGACTTACCTTTAAGATCTTCGATTTTTTGGTATGGGGAGTTTGCCTTGACCACAACGACCCACTTGTAGCCGAGCTCACCGTCTTTTGACATATCCATCGCTACCGGTTGCACATCGCCTTTTAACAGGTCATGCGCAATGGCGTACTGAGCAGGTCCAAGCCAAGCGAGCTGAACATCGCCCTGAACCATCGCTTCGATCACGCCAGAGTAGTCATTTGTGACACGCATTGTCACCTTATCAATTCCCATACATTTGGCAAGATAAGGACCCATGGGTGCCCAGCGAAGGTTACCTGACTGGATGTTTTCACCAGAAGCAATAGCAAAGGTGATGGATTTGTATTTTTGACGCCAGTCATCTTGAGCGACAGCGTGAGATGACAAGAGTGCGATAAGCGACAATGACAGGGCGAAGCGTTTAATCATGATGACTCCTCAATTGTTGACGAGTACATTGAAATCTATCAATGTGACGTAATCATGACTTGACTACCCGCCTACCTCACGCAGGTGCAGACCTCATCGTATCCAAGGCCTTGACGACCTCATAGACAGCGAGGTTATTGACCGAGGATACCTTAGCCTTGAACGATGGCAGGTGAGTGATTAATTGATCAACGGCATCGGGTAAATCACGCATTTTCGTCACCACTAGGCCATACTCGTGCCTGCTCACCCACGTGGTATTGAATCGCTCTTGAGGCATTGTCGTGGCGCTCTTGAAAGTGATGACGGGAAGACCCATCTGGATGGATTCGCTCAGACTACCAGGACCTGGCTTTCCAATAAAGTAATCACTCAGTTGCATGAGACTGTTGATTTCGGAAGTGAAACCAAACACAAGGTGTTTTGCTAAAGGTTTGAGTGCTTGAATTTTTTTAACAAGCATTTCGTTATGACCACAAACGAAGATCATTTGCCTATTGGATAAATCTTTGGCGATTTTTAACATCTGACTAGAGCCGTGGCCACCAAACATAACAAGGCCTGTCGCTTGTGCAGGGTCTAGGCCGAGCTCTTGACGTCGAAGCTGTCGATCAATTTTGGGGGAGCTATAAAATGCAGGTCGTAAAATCATCCCTGAAGTTTGAGTGATCTGACTGTCGCGATACCCTGCTTCTCGCGCCTGAAAAACGGCTTGATCCGAGCCACAGATGAGATACTGCTCCTGATTGGCCTCGATCCAAAAGTTCGGGGGGTAATCCGCCAAGTCGGTCAATACCGTTACATAAGGAACGTTTGGACATTGATCGCGCAGTGACTCAAACATGACCTTGTTGAAATTTGGAATCAGTGAAACAACCAAATCAGGGGGATTTGCTTTCCAAAATTTTTGGATTTTTAGTTTGAGTTTTGTATGTGTCAGACGAATGATGGCTTGGAAAATTTTTAATTCAGTTGCTAAGCCACGCGTCCATCCCTTTTTGAGTCTTAAGTTATACAAGTCTTCAGGGGCAAATCCGGTCAATTTTTGGTAGTAACGCTCCGAATCAATCACTTCGAAAAGATTGATCAGTGAAACATTCCATTCAGGATGTGTTTGAGCGATTACTTCTTGCAGGGCAAGCGCGGCTGAACGATGACCACCGCCTGCATTAAAGTAAATGAGGTGAATTTTTCTATTCATATTCTGATTAGAGTGCCATATGAATATTTCATCAATATGAAATATTCATGCTAACAATCTTATTAAATATAGATAGCCCACTCAGCATTACTTGACGAAGTTGCTCTTTGCGACTTAGCATCCCCTAAAAGCCTTTAAAGTTTTCCCCTTTTTATAGCGAGATTTTACGGTGAAGATTGGCTTTAGTCTTTGGTATTGGATTGTTAGCCATCGCATAACGATACTCATTATTTTTCTGCTCGTCGCATCTATTTATTCAGTACTACATTTTTTGTATCCCCCCTCCACCTTAATTATTGGCGTGGATCGTTCAAGCGTCGATGCCGATGGAAAACTAAACGGGCGATACAAAACTATCCAAGATCATTTAAATACCTATGGTGTCAAGCTCGAATATCGGGTCCAACATGATAAATCCAATGAACTTCCATTAATCGAGTGGGCTGTCAAAAATCCTGAAATAGACTTTGTATTTCATCTTGAAACAGGTGGTCAGCCCACGGATGAAGTCACAAGTCTTTTTCGATCTGCCGGCGCAATCAGGCGAACACTTTTGTATTTTTATGTTCGTAATGGCGTTGAAATAAAAAATCTACGTGACTTAAGAGGGAAAAAAATAATTTTTTTTAGCCCTCCACATAGCGGAGAAACCCCTGCGTCTTCAAAAAGATTCTTCCTGCCCTCAATCTATTCAAGCGGTTGGGTTTATTACCAAGTATTTTTAGCGTCTGGCGTTTCGCCAAAAAACTCAAAAATCATTAATGCCTGGCCCGAACCCATCACTGCAAAAATGGATTGGGACGTGATGATAACTAGACTCGGGATTCCACCCGCCAACTCAAAAACCAATCAAACGCATTCAGAAATACTGCGAGGCGATATTAAAATAGCCAACATTCGAGATATCCAAGCGATTTCTGCTTGGCGGGCTGCTTACGATACATATAACCTTGGCGAATCCTCTCTTTCGATAGTCAACAATTTCCCTCCAGAGGATGTGCGATTGTTGACCATATATGAGAGCGTCGCTGTTAAAAAAGATCTTGATCCAAGTCTTACATTGATATTGGCAGAGGCGCTTAAAGAAATTTATTCGGAAAAACGACCCACTGCAGAAAAAAATGAATTTCCAAATTTTTCTGTTCAAGGAATGTTTGAACCGCACCCCGTTGCGCAGAACTTCTATAACAATGGCAAACCGTTTCTAACAAACTATGTATCCCCAGGGTTAGCAACGTTTTTGATGAAATTGGCTTTGATCTTTATTCCGCTTCTAACGATACTCTGGCCGATTGCTAGCCTATTTCCTAGGACATATGCTTTTTATGTTAAGAACAAAATTGCTCGTTGGTATGTTGATATAGAACTCATTGAAAAGTCTTTTGCGCATGTCGACAGTGATACGCGAAAATTGTATCTACAGAAAATTGATACGATACATAAGCGCTTAGCCGAGTTGCGCTTACCAATTATGCATAAGCTGTATGCAAAAGACCTATTCACTGCTCGACAAGACGTTGACTCAATTCGCAATAAAATAAAACTTTTAATAGATCTCGAGGCGACAAAACGATCCCAGACAAATGCTTAACAGCAATTGAGTGAAAGCGGTTGTATTACTCTTTTTTAGGCTGAGTCCCAAGATGACCAAATCTGCGCATCAGTTCGACAGTGGCCCCATCGGCCATCAGGTCGCGTTCTAGGCGATACGTCTCTCCAAAAAAAGCTTGACTGGCCTGCCGGTCATTCAAAACCGTTTTAAGAACGTTCAATGCACCTTCCCGATCAAAGATGCTTTCCATGTAAAGCACTCTCGTGTTAGCGGAGCCAGAACCAAACGCATAGACAAAATACTGGAATTGTAAATTCCCATCGCGGGGTGTCTTGGGACCGGTAATGACTGCAATCGCTTTTTCAAATTCTCCCGGCTTTAGCTTTTTGCTAAGTTCGCGAACGGCTTGATCCAGGCCCTCGATCTGGACGTTTGCTGCATCTGCAGCATTGGCAAGAAGTAGCGGTGCGAGAGTGCGCGAGTAGCGGGTAACCGAGGGAGTATCGGCTTGTTCGCGCTTCAAAATCTCTTCGAGATAGGTGCGTGACAATGAAAGGATATTATGCTGCCGAGCTCTTTGCGGCTCTGTAAATGATGCACTGCCCAACTCCGCCTCAGTACTTTTCACCTGGTTGAGTAATGTCCTCAACCTTTCCAGCCAACGTTTATCCGTTGGATTTTCGATCAGTCCAATAGAGGCTGAGTAAACGCCAAGAGGCAGGTGCGAAATAGACTTTAGGTAGTGATATATGGGAGGCGTGTAAGGCAAAGAACCCAAATCTTCGCCCCTGATCAACGTTACGGTATCCGTCACCAAAAAGACAGGTTGATCACTCTTTATTGCAAGGCCTCGAGCGGCTGCGTAAGATTCTCTTGCAGCAATATTGAGACCATTGAACAAGGAAGGTATTGGTTCATTGGCAAATACAGGGAAAGTCAACGTAAAAAAGATCGTTAGGACTTTAAATAAATTTTTGTACATACCGGCTCCAGCATCAAAATAATGCGTTCGAATGATATCGCTAAACAGCACCCAAGGGATTGTACCTAGCCCAAAGATTGATCTTTTCTTTTAGCATCAATAGCAGCAGCAAAGTTTTAGTCGCGCAGCAAATAACAACACTTAGCCCGATGATTGACAACATATCGGACTAGACGCTTAGTCAACTAGATCTGGAGAAGATTATGAAACTTATACGACGCGCAACCCTCGTTATGGCGGGTGCTCTGACCCTTGGCCTCGCCACAACCGCTTATTCACAAACCGTCATGCGTAACAGCATCTCAGTGGCGCAAAACTCGCATCAAGGGGTAGGCATTGATGTGCTGGCCCAAGAAGTAGAAAAAGGTACTAATGGTCGCATCATTATTAAAAACTTTTACTCCGGCAGTCTTGGGGGAGAGAGAGAAAGTATTGAGTCTGTTCAATTGGGGACGCAAGAACTTGCTGGGACTAGTACGGGCCCAATACCAAACTTTGTGCCCGCTGTCCGCATTTTAGATATCCCTTTCTTATTCCGTGACAAGGCTCACGCACGTGCCGTACTGGACGGCCCTATTGGCCAGGCGATGCTTAAAGAATTTGACAGCAAAGGTTTCAAGGCATTGGCATGGTCTGAGAATGGTGTTCGGCACATGACCAACAGCAAGAGACCCGTAAACGGACCGGATGACTTAAAAGGGCTCAAAATGCGAACGATGGAGAACCCAGTTCACGTCGCGGCATACAAAGGCTTTGGGATTATCACCACCCCGATGGCATTTCCTGAGGTGTTTACGGCCTTGCAGCAAGGCGTAGTGGATGGTCAGGAAAATCCCCTTTCCGTCATCATGGCCTCAAAGTTTGACCAAGTACAAAAGCACATGACCTTGACGGGTCACGTCTACAGTCCCGCCATTTTTCTGATGAATAAAGCGGCTTTTGATAAGCTCTCCCCTGCCGATCAAAAAGTCTTTTTAGATGCGGCTAAGGTTGCTTCTCAGGCTCAACGTGCACGCGTTGATCAAGACGATGCAAATGGTGTGGCCGAATTACGCAAGAAAGGTATGTCCGTGGTCGAGAATATCGACAAAGCAGCCTTTGTCGCCAAGCTTCAACCGGTAAATGCTCAATTTGAAAAAGACTTTGGTAAAGATAAGATCGACGCCATCCGCAATTACAAGTAATTGATAGTGTTCTGACATGGGCGTAGCGCACAAGTGCTACGCCTATTCTTTCTGGATTCAGAATGAAACAGTTTTTGTCTACGTTAGAAAGTCTGACAACCCGTTTCTCAACGCTAGTGGCATGCTTGATGATGGCGCTTGCCGCTACGCTTGGTATGTTCCAAGTCATCATGCGGTTTGTGCTAGAAATCCCAGCTGAATGGACAGAGGTTCTCATTCGCTTCAGTCTGATTTGGATGGTCTTTATGGGCATTCCTTTTGCCTTTAGAGCCGGGGCGATGGTCAGCGTTGATTTACTGGCACGCTGGGTCGGCCCACTCGGTAAGCGCATTCTTTCCTTTTGTACTTGCGTCGCGGCACTCATATTGGTGGTCACTATTATTTGGTGGGGCTGGGACTATGCGACACGTGGACGCATGCAAAGCGTGATTGGTCTCGAGGGTGTCACGATGTTTTGGGCTTATTTAGCCCTGCCCGTTGGTGGACTCTTTTCTATCCCTGCGATCGTGGCGCAATTTTTTGATCCACAAAATAGTGAACTGGAGGCTGCACAATGAGCATCACCATGCTGATTACGATGATGTTGTGCTTTACGCTCACTATTTCGGTCGCAGTATCGATCGGACTCGCTGCAATTTTGGGTATTCAAATCGCCAATATCAATATGCTGATATCTGTCAAAGAGATGTTTAACTCTTTGAACAAGTTTCCTTTGGCAGCGATTCCATTTTTTATTTTGGCCGGCAATCTCATGGAGACCGGAGGCATTTCGCGACGACTCGTAGAGTTTGCGAAAAGTATCGTTGGGGGTGTCCAAGGCGGCTTACCAATGACGTGTGTGCTGACCTGCATGATTTTTGCTGCAGTGTCGGGCTCAAGCGTTGCGACAACGTTTGCTATTGGGGCTATTTTGATTCCCGCCTTAATCAAGCATGGTTATCCAACGAACTATGCGGCGGCTCTGCAAGCCACAAGCGCAGAATTAGGTGTGATTATTCCTCCCTCTATCCCACTGATTTTGTACGGTGTCGCTGCAGAGGTATCGATCGGTGAATTGTTTATCGCAGGGTTTGGACCTGGCATCTTTATCGGTGTATCTCTGATGCTCTTTGTCCACCTGTACTGCCTATGGAAAGGCTGGGGAAAGAACGATGGCGATGGTCGACTCAGTGTGGGACGTGCGACGATTCAAGCCGCCTGGGCCCTGTTGATGCCAGTCATCATCCTGGGTGGCATTTATGGTGGTGTCTTTACACCCACAGAAGCCGCTGCGGTCGCTGTCTTTTATGCCTTATTCGTAGGCATGGTGGTGTATGGCGAAATCAAACCGGGTAATTTGTTCCCAATCCTAAAAAAATCTGTCGTGTCGAGTGCGGTGATCATGTTCATCATCGCCAACGCAGGCTTATTCGCATTTTTATTAACGCGAGCAGGTGTCCCGACTGAAATTGGTAACTGGCTCAATCAGGTACTTGAGTCGCCTGCCATGTTTTTACTAGGCGTGAATCTCGCCTTGTTTGTGATCGGCATGTTTATTGAAACAAGCGCGGCTATCCTAGTTTTGGCACCCATATTAGTTCCGGTTGCCATCCATTTCGGTATCGATCCCGTTCATTTCGGACTGGTCATGGTGATTAACCTTGCAATGGGAATGATCACGCCTCCTTTCGGAGTCAACTTGTTTGCCGCATGTACCATCGCACGTATTTCTCTCGATCAAATCGTGGCTAGACTGATACCCTTTATTGTTGTGATTTTTTGTTGTCTGATGGTGGTCACGTATGTTCCAGTCATTTCACTCGGGCTAAGGGATTTAGTTTATAAATAACAATGTTCATGCATTGAGTATTGGGGTATCGTGAAGGGGGAGAGGTGGCACACTCCCCCTATCGTAACGACCCTCCGTAATACCGGTACAAGGCGAACGTACTATCGCAAATAACAATTCATTTTTATCTCAAATACTTATTTATTTTGAGCTGCGCTTGGCATTGTTTAACGCAGCTAGATCAATGTTACGTTCAATTTTCTTGATGCGATCCGCTTGCAAAAGAAGTACTTTCTCGACGATCTCTCGTCCAGCTTTAGTAGGCGTGCCGCAATCAAAAGGAGGTTGCGGGTCGTATTCAAGCGTAAGCTGAATTCTTTTCGCAACTTCATCACCGGAGATTTCTGCAACAAGCGCCAAGGCAAAATCAATACCTGCTGTGACGCCCCCTCCGGAGAAATGGTTACGGTCTCTGACTACTCGCGCGTCCACCGGTAGTGCACCAAACTTTTCGAGGTAGTTGCGCCACATCCAATGGCAAGCACTCTTATAACCAACGAGCAAACCTGCTGCTGCAAGGATTAAGGATCCGTTACAAACCGACGTGACGTATTTTGCTTGCTCACTTTGGTGACGTAGAAAATCCAAGGTTTCTTGATCGACCATTTGCTCATTAATACCAGAACCACCAGGAACGCACAGCACATCGAGCTGCGGGCAATCAACAAACGTTGTCGTTGGATTGATCGTAAAACCAACGTCGGTTAAAACGGGTTCGATTGATTTCCATATTAAATGGATTTTCGCATCCGGGATTCGACTCAACACTTGAGCAGGCCCTGTCAAATCGAGCTGAGTAAGATTGGGGAATAACAAAAATCCAATATTGATAGACATGTGCTTTTACCGGTTTTTAGTAATCTCGGGATTGGGAGGTTTTTTACCGCTCAGGCAAAGCATATAACGCTTTACACTAGTAGTCGTTGATGAAATTGATGTTGCGATCCATCAGGCATATCTAATAGTATTATTTTCGGAATTTTCCAATGGAAATTAAGGTTAACTTTCTCGACAAGCTGCGTCTTGAAGCGAAGTTTGATGACTTTACGGTCATTTCAGATCAACCCATTCGCTACAAAGGAGATGGTTCTGCTCCAGGCCCCTTCGATTATTTTTTGGCCTCCTCCGCGTTGTGTGCCGCATATTTTGTAAAGCTGTACTGCGATAGTCGAAAAATTTCCACTGAAAATATCCGCCTTTCTCAAAACAATATTGTTGACCCAGAAAATCGCTACAAGCAGATTTTCAAAATTCAGGTCGAATTACCTGAAGATATTTCTCCACATGATCGTCAAGGAATTTTGCGTTCGATTGAGCGCTGTACGGTAAAAAAAGTAGTGCAGGCAGGTCCAGAGTTTGTGATTGAATTCGTCAAAAATCTTGATGCGGATGCACAAGCTTTATTAGCGTTAGAATCGACCGCCGATGCGAGCACCTATATCGCAGGCAAGGACCTACCTCTAGAGGAAACGATTGCCAACATGTCAGGGTTGTTAGCGAGCCTTGGCATCAAAATTGAGATTGCATCGTGGCGTAATCTTATCCCCAATGTGTGGTCCTTACACATCCGTGATGCGCATTCACCCATGTGCTTCACCAACGGAAAGGGTTCAACAAAAGAAAGCGCGCTTGCCTCAGCCTTGGGCGAGTATATCGAGCGACTGAGTCATAACCATTTCTACGCTGGCGCCTTTTGGGGTGAAGATATCGCCAATGCAGCGTTCGTGCACTACCCTGATGAGCGCTGGTTCAAGCCTGGTAATAAAGATGCGTTGCCAACAGAAATTCTCGATGCATATTGTCTTAAAATTTTTAATCCAGATGGTGAATTGCGTAGTTCGCATTTAATTGACACTAATTCTGGCAATACACAACGCGGTATTTGTTCGTTACCTTATGTCCGTCAATCGGATGGCGAGACGGTTTATTTTCCTTCTAATTTGATTGAAAATCTTTTTGTCAGTAATGGCATGAGTGCTGGCAACACGCTAGCTGAGGCACAGGTGCAATGTTTATCTGAGATTTTCGAGCGTGCAGTCAAGCGCGAAATTTTAGAAGGTGAAATTGCTTTGCCCGATGTGCCGAAAGAAGTAATCAGCAAGTATCCCGGCATTCTTGCTGGCATCCAAGCCCTCGAAGATCAAGGATTCCCTATTTTGGTCAAGGATGCTTCACTCGGAGGAGTGTATCCAGTGATGTGCGTGACCTTGATGAATCCGCGAACTGGCGGAGTCTTTGCCTCTTTTGGCGCGCACCCGAGCTTGGAGATCGCCCTAGAACGAAGCTTGACAGAGTTGCTGCAGGGACGCAGCTTAGAGGGTCTTAATGATTTGCCTCCACCCACTTTCGCCAGCGAAGCCGTCACAGAACCAAACAATTTTGTTGAGCACTTTATTGACTCTAGTGGAATTGTGTCTTGGCGCTTTTTCAGCTCAGCCTCAGATTTCGATTTTGTTGAGTGGGATTTTTCTGGGCAAGGTGAACATTCAAACACCGAGGAAGCAGCTACGTTGTTTGGCATTCTCAAAGATTTAGGCAAGGAAACGTATGTCGCGGTATACGACCAATTAGGCGCAAGTGCCTGTCGCATTTTGGTACCTGGCTATTCTGAGATATATCCGATCGAAGATTTGATTTGGGATAACACCAACAAGGCCTTGTTATTCCGTGCTGACATTTTAAATCTCACAAACTTGGATAATGCCAAACTCAGCGCACTCCTTGATCGTCTAGAAAATAATGAACTAGATGAGTATGGCGACATCGCGACCTTAATCGGTATCGAATTTGATGAGAACACGGTTTGGGGTCAACTCACCGTTCTGGAGTTGAAGCTCTTAATTCAACTCGCCTTAAAGCGTTTTGAAGATGCGCAAGTATCAGTGGGTGCCTTTCTGCAATATAACGACATTACGGTCGAGCGCAGATTGTTTTACCAAGCGGTCAATGCAGTACTAGAGATTCTGCTGGATGATGAGCTAGAGCTTAATGACTACATTGTGAATTTCCGCCGAATGTTTGGCAATGAAAGAATGGATGCCGTGCTCGGCTCAGTAGATGGCAGCTCTAACTTCTTTGGTTTAACGCCAACGAGCTTAAAACTGGAAGGGCTCGACAGGCATCACCGTTTAATTGATAGCTACAGAAAACTGCACGCAGCACGGACTAAATTACGTTAAGTTTTTGGCGCATTCTTTTTATCATCTGCCCAATGTCGCTGCATCTCCATGAACAGAAAAGATGCGGACCACGTAATCAATATCAGGCCCGTTAGCGCCTCTACACCCGTCAAATAACGGATCGGCCCCAGTGCCACCAAATCACCGTAACCGACCGTGGTGTAAGTGATAAAGGAAAAGTACACGCAATCCAAGAATAATTGACCAGTTTCACCTACAAGCTGTCCCATTCCCTCAATCTGCAAAGACAGAAAAAAACCTAAACCAAATATCCAGATTTCTATCAAATGTGTCACAAAAATGACTGCCACGCCAATTAATACTTTCAGTCGTGGTTTGATATGAGTGAGACGCTTAAGGGTTTTATCGAGGTAAAAGAGAGACTCGTAGTGTAAGAGTATCGCCGCACTCATTAAAAGCGTATTTAGAATAAATGAAATGATAAGAAGCATGTAAAAGTTTAAATACCTGCCTAATCAGACTGTTAAACATACACCGAAACTGAAACTTAGCTTGGTTATTTCATTTTAATCGCTTCTAATGAATACATTACAAGGAATGATCTATGGAAAATCAATTAAAAACATTCGACAGACTTGGTAATGCTTTTGTGGGTATTTTTCATCGACTCGCACTCTTTGGGATTGGTGCGGCAACAGTTTGGGCTGCAGGTTGGACATTCTTTGAAATGTTTCAAAAACATCATGCTTCGATTCAAGACCTTTTGTTGCTTTTCATTTATCTTGAAATTGGTGCCATGGTGGGGATTTACTTTAAAACAAACCACATGCCCGTCAGATTTTTGCTTTACATTGCCATCACTGCGTTAACGAGACATATGGTGGATATCATGAGTCATGTCCCCATCAATATTCTTGAAATGCTAGCGGTTGGTGGAACGATACTGGTCATTGCGTTGTCAATTTTTATTATACGTTTTACAAGTACTCGATATCCAAGCGACAAAAATTCCGATATGAGTTGAGAAAGAGTTTTATCGTATTTTGATAATGTACTCACTGTGTCAATGACGCCTTCATGCTCGAGTGAGTGCTTGAATCACTTGCAGGTTTTTATCAATATCTCCATACATTTCTAAAAGCTTCTCTGAGGTCCCGATCTCAAACTCACTGAATTCAAAGCCTGGTGCCACTGCACAGCTAACGAGAGAGAAACCGTTTTTCTGCGTTGGTTTTGCAGCAAACCATGTTTTGGCTGGGATTGTGGCCTGGAGATTCATTGACTCCATCCCAACCTCAATTGTTTGTAATGTTTGTTTTTCATCAAAATAATAAACAAGCAGGTCGCATCCTAAGTGATAAAACCAAGTCTCATCAGACTGAATGCGATGCCAAGCTGAAAAATCATCTCCGCCCAGCAAATAGTAAATAGTGGTGTATGCACATTTATCTTCGAGCGTACTCGAATCTTTGATCGATGTTGCTGACCGATGCATTTCGCGATAATAGCCACCCTCTGGATGGGGCTGCAGCCCAAGCAGGTCAATAATCTGATTCAGTTCGGTCATGGTTGCTCCAGCTGTCGTTGAATGGCATACGATAACGCAGATGGGAGTCTTTTCAAGGAACACGTATGAACGGCATGTTTGACGAAGCAGAAAAGGATCCGACTTTACCGGATGATACGTTTGCTCGGCTTGAGGAACCCCTTCGCATTGAGCTACTTAAAGAACAATATCGGCACCTAAAGCTCAAAGATCGTGCTTTAGTGATTGTAGTAGCTGGTATCGACGGCGCGGGTAAAGGTGAGACCGTGAATCTTCTCAATGAATGGTTGGATCCAAGGCATGTGAGAACACTCGCTTTTGACACACCCACTCAAGAGGAAAAAGCCTATCCGTTGATGCGAAGACTTTGGCAAAGCCTTCCACCAAAAGGATCGGTTGGGATCATGTTTGGTGCCGTATACATGCCCATCTTGAAGGAGCTTGCTAAAAAAAATGTCGACCCAGACAAACTCGAGGCAATGATCAGCGCAGTACGAAATTTTGAGGACACACTTGTAGCTAATGATGTACAAATCATTAAGCTTTGGTTTCACTTGTCGCGTGAGGCGCAACGTGCACGCATCGAATTGCTGTTGGCGAACCCCTCTACTGCTTGGCAAGTGGATAAAAACGATGAGAAAGTTTTTAAACTCTTTGATCGATTTAGACAAGCAGGACAGCGCATCATTGAAGCAACAGATGCGGTCCATGCCCCATGGACGGTCATCCCGAGTGCCGATAAAAACATGCGCATCTTCAGAACCGCAGAGTCTGTTCTGAATGCCTTTAAACAGCACACCATTCAAGTACCTCCTACGCACAATCCTGGCGCGCCAATTAAACGCCCACGATCTAGACCTCGCCTGGACAAGCTCGACTATGAAGCCAGTGTGAGCAAAGAAAACTACGATCAAGAACTGATGCAATGGCAAAATAGACTTTCCACTGAAGTCCGTGAAAAAAACTTTAAAAAGAAATCTCTCGTCCTAGTGTTTGAAGGTCAAGATGCCGCCGGTAAAGGCGGCGCCATTCGGCGTATTACGCGTGCGCTGGATGCAAGACAATATCAAACCATTTCTATTACGGCACCCAGACCTTTTGAAATGGATAGACCATATCTCTGGAGGTTTTGGCGCAAGGTTCCCAGGCAGGGGCGTATCGCAATTTTTGATCGCTCTTGGTATGGACGGGTCCTAGTTGAGCGCGTCGAGGGCTACGCTAAGCGCTCTGCATGGCAGAGGGCATACCAAGAAATCAACGAATTCGAAATGCAGCTTGCTCAACAAGGCGCGATCGTACTTAAATTTTGGCTCGCGGTGACTGCAGAGGAGCAGCTCTCCCGATTCAGGGCGCGCGAACATTCACCTTATAAAAACTTTAAAATCACCCCAGAAGACTGGCGTAACCGGCGTCAATGGCCGGCCTACGAGAAAGCTGCGGAGGAAATGTTTGCGAAAACAGACACAACACAAGCACCTTGGCATGTTTTACCTGCGAATGACAAACATCATGCTCGATTGGAAGTGCTTAAGAGAATTACTGAGGCGGTAGAGAAGGCTTAATTCTAGTGAGCCTTCTCTTTATTCAAAAGAGCGTTGACAGCCAGACACTTTTTTAAAACCTGAACGTCACGGCGATCGCAGCACCCAACATATTTAAATCAACATTCGTATTGTTGGGTTTGAATTGATAGTAAACATTCTTTGCGACTAAGGACACATCGCCCCAATCATAAGTCCGGCCTACGCCTACATATGCTTGACTAGTAAAACTCGATGTTTGACCTGCACCGACATCAACATAAAAAGGCACAAAGTAGTTTGAGCTACCGATATTCCAGCGGCCTTTGACGCCCGCCACAGCAGCGGCAAGTTGAAGGTTGCTGCTTTCGGTCACGGATTGACCAGTTGCTGGAAGCGAGATCGTTGAGCGCGCGTTTTGCCACATTATGCGCGCACCCACCAATCCATCGAGATTGAGTGCTGGTGTGTGATACAGCGTATAGACTGGCGCTATGGTCAACATCGACATTTTAATGTTTGTGGATGCGCTCAAATCCTCACTTCCCACTACGCGAGACTTTGTTGCGCCCAAATCCCCATACATGCCATCTAAATATAGACCCACGCGACCATAACGGGCTTCTGCAACCAACATTGCACCCATTTTTATATCTGACAGGATATCCCCAGGCGTGAGTTTGACCTCACCTAATTTGCTTCCATTATGCGAGACTGAGCCTGTGATACCCATAGCCCAAAGATAGGGCGTGACGCTATAGCGCCAAGACTCTGACATCGATGTCGCAGCCGAGGCGGCTGATTGGGTCGGTTGAGCACTCAGCAGAGGAGAAAGCAAGGACCCGCAAAGTAAAATTGCAAAGCGAACCATCATATTCGGGCTCCAATTTAGTACTTGTTCGTTAGTTTCAACTGTTGATAATACTAGATTTGATTAAGATGAAACCCTAGCGAACAACATTCGCGCGTTAAATTGATGCTAATTTAGTGGGAGTGTGGATCAAGATCCACACACTTAAAAATATATTAAGGAGACACTTTCATGAAGTCTATTTTTCAAGCTGGCGTGTTGAGCCTGTTTGCCCTAGCGCTCGCCCCAGCTTCTCACGCAGCGTGGCCAGAAAGACCCATCAAGCTCATCGTACCGGCCGCACCTGGCGGAACGACCGACATCACTGCACGCTTGCTCAGCGAAAAGATTGGGGCTGAGCTCGGCACAACCGTGGTTGTAGAAAATCGCGCAGGCGCAGCAGGCATTATCGGTACGCAAGCGCTGATACAAGCCCCCGCAGACGGCTACACCATTGGTTTTGGCAATATCGGCCCCAATGGAATTAACTACAGCCTCTATAAAAAACTCCCTTACAAGCCGACAGACTTCAGCCCCATCACCTTGGTCATTTCCGTGCCAAACGTTTTGGTGGTGAACAGTAAATCACCTTATAACAGTGTAAAGGAGCTCGTCGCTGCGATTAAAAATGATCCAAAAGGTAATTACAGCTTTGCCTCTTCGGGCACAGGTCAATCACCGCATATGTCTGCAGAGATGTTCGCCCAACGAACTGAGACAAACCTCACACACGTGCCCTTCAAAGGCATGGGTCCCGCCGTTGCAGCACTGCTAGGTGGGCAAGTGACGTTTGCCATTGATAACCTCCCAAGCTCAATTGGCTTTATTCGCTCAGGACAGTTCCGTGCCTTGGCGGTGACAGGTGCAGAACGCTCACCTCAGCTGCCAGATGTCCCAACAATGGCTGAAGCGGGCATTAAAGACATGGTCGTCACGGCATGGTTTGGTTTTGTAGCACCTGCAGGCACACCGCCTGCAATCGTCGACAAAATCCAGCAAGCCACCAAAAAAGTATTGGCGACACCTGACATTCAGAAACGCTTTGCTGAAATGGGTGGTGTACCCGGTGGTGGCACACCAGCAGAGTTTGGTGCCTTTATGGATAAAGAGCGCGAAAGCTGGAGAAAAATTGTAGAGGCTGCCAAGCTACAACTGGAATAAATCCTCCCTAAGCGGATCATTAAGGTGCCCTGTTTGGCGTAGCTCAGAGCACCTTTTTCTTTTTATGAAAATGAAAAAACTAGCATTCATTAAACGCAGCAATGGTAGTCACTGGGTAGGCAGTGGTTTTCCCGTGCAAAATATTTTCTCTTATAACGATATCGCGGAAAAAATCTCACCCTTTTTAATGATGGACCACGCCGGTCCAACGGTTTTTCCTCCCACCCAGCACAAACTCGGCGTGGGACAGCATCCTCATCGTGGCTTTGAGACAGTCACGATTGTGTATCAAGGCGGTGTCTCACATCGAGACTCCTCAGGCGGAGGAGGCACAATTGGTCCTGGAGACGTGCAATGGATGACGGCTGCGTCCGGCTTGATACACGAAGAATTTCATAGTGAAGAATATGCCCACCAAGGCGGACCGTTTGAGATGATTCAACTTTGGGTGAACTTGCCTGCTAAAGACAAGATGTCATCGCCAGGCTATCAAGGCATCACGGCAGACAACATTACCGACGTTGTGCTTGCGAATGATGCAGGTATCGCACGCATCATAGCGGGCGCTTTTGAAAACGTAAAAGGTGCTGCGCAAACATTTACACCTATGAACGTTTGGGATCTACGCTTAAATGCAGGAAGAATACTCTCAGTGGATCTCCCCTCAGGACACACGGCAGCGCTGTATGTGTTGAGCGGTGCACTTAAATTGGGTGAGCAAATCATTGGGAGGTCTGAAATGGCAGTGATGGAGCGCGAAGGAAATGCGCTCGAAGCAGAAATTACTGAAGACGCCGTTGTATTGTTACTCTCTGGAAAGCCACTAAATGAGCCGATTGCTGGCCATGGACCCTTTGTCATGAATACCCGCGCAGAGATCACGCAGGCGATACAAGACTACAACAACGGAAAGTTTGGGCAGATTATTTCGGCGCTATGAAACAACGGGCACATTATGTTGCCTTAGGTGCCAATATCACGACGGCATCGGCGGCTACAGCCGAATGCCCTGCTTCCATGACTAACAATGGATTCATCTCTGCCTCAAGCAACAGCTCACCCAACGAAGCCACCATCGTTGAAAAGCCAATGATCGCTTGAACAGCAGCCTCCACATCAAGCTTTGGCTTGCCCCGATAGCCATCGAGCAAGGGCCAAGACTTTAGTTGCTTAAGCAGACCAAACGCTTGCTCCTCCGACACGACCATACCAGGTGGCATCAGGCACAAGACACTATCATTCATCAGTTCTGCAGTAATACCGCCCATACCGACCATCAGCGCAGTACCCAGAGGATCCCTGTGCATACCCACAATCAACTCTGCCGGTGCGCGCAACATCGGCTGAATGATGAAAGACTTGGCATCGATCCCTGCATGGGTTCGGACATCTATCACCATTTGGTCAAAAGCCTTTGGTAACGATTCAACTGTCAACCCTAGCCGCACACCACCGACCTCAGATTTATGAAGAATGTCAGAAGACAATACTTTTAAAACAACAGGGCCTGTTGATTTTTGTGCGGCAGCAACGGCCTCTGGCGCACTATGCACGACTTGCGTCTGAGCACAATGAATGCCGTAATGACCAAAAAGCTGGCTCGCTTCATATTCATTTAAGGCACCCTCACGACCTGAGAGTGCTGTGTGATCAGGTGAATTGCGCAATGGCGTAAAGGTTGGCAATGATAGAGAAACCGTTTCCATCGCCTGAAATGCGACAGCGCAAGACTCTGGATTTAAAAAGGCTGGTACACCACGCCCCTCAAGGACTTGCACAACATTTGGCGCATGAGGACTGACATAGGCCAAGATCGGTTTATCTGAGTCACCCAAACAATCTCGAATCGCATCAGCGACCAAGTCAGGCATCGCCAAGCTTGAGGAACCCACCACCACGACCAATGCATCATACGTGGGACTCGCCAGGACAGCTCGAATAATGCCGCGCAGTAATACAGGATCAAGACCGGCTAGCGTGACATCTATCGGATTTCTATCTAGGGCAGCTTCGTCACCCTTTTGCAAATCACGTAAGGCTTGGGCCGTCACTAAATCGGGAGCCGGCGTCTCGAAACCCGATACACCTAAACTATCTGCAACCAACGTTCCGGCACCACCGGTCGACGTTAGGACTGCAATACGCTTACCTTTTAGGATGCGGGTAGTTGTCAGGGCCGAACATATATCTAATAAGTCATTGAACTGCTCAGCGCGAATGACCCCAATCTGTTTAAAGAAGGCGTCATACATTCTGTCAGAGCCTGCCATCGCACCGGTATGGGAGATTGCCGCGCGTGCGCCCGCTTCTGAGCGTCCTACTTTGTAGGCCACCACAGATTTACCTACTGCTCGCGCCACGGCTACTGCGCGTCTAAAACGCTCAGGATGACGAATCGTCTCTACATATAAAGCTATCACCTGCGTTGCAGGATCATTGGCTAAATACTCAACAAAGTCAGATAACTCAAGATCGACTTCATTACTCGTAGAAATCAATTTTGAAAAGCCGATGCCCCGCGCCGCGCCACGTGACAAGATTGACCCAAGAATCCCGCCACTCTGTGACACAAGACCGACCGAGCCCGCTTCGAACGCATCCATTTCAAGGGCGGCACTTGCTGACAAAATAATACGGTCTGTCAAATTCACTAATCCGATCGTATTTGGACCCAATATCCGCATTTGACCGGTTGCGCTCATGAGGGCGGCTTGTCGTGCTGCGCCTGCTTCGCCGGTTTCACCAAAACCACTCGCCAAAACAATTGCGGCAGCTGTGCCACGCGCGGCTAATTCACGCACCGCTTCATGCGCTCTAGCGGCCCCCAGCAATACGATCGCAACGTCGGGTGCCTCAGGTAGCTCAGCAATGCTGGCGTAACAGGGAAGATCGCCAATACGATCCGCCTTTGGATTGACTGGATACACCTTACCCGCATAGCCATGCTTCATCAGATAGGTAATGGGGCGACCCGTCGTTTTGCGTGGATCGCCAGAGGCACCGATCACCGCAACGCTACGTGGTTGAAACAGTCTAGAAATCGCATCCATCTTTTCGCTCATGCCTTTTTTGCTGCAGCGGCACGCTCAAGAAAGGCCGTGACAGCTTCGCGGTGTTCACTGCTTGTATAACAAATACCTTGCGCCTGACTGCCTTGTGCAAATACTTGCGTCGAAGTCAACTCAAAGGTCTGATTGAGGATGGTCTTGCTCAGTGCCAGTGCTGTCGGTGAACCTTGAGCCAGTGACTTCGCCCAAGCCTGCGCATCCGCAACCAGGCCGTCATCCGTACTCATTTGATCGGCAATACCGAGCGCGAGCGCTTCTTGTGCGTCAACTTTACGGCCACTGAAAATGAGATCTTTGGCTTTAGGCAAACCGATTCTTCGCGGCAAGAAATACATACCTCCACCATCGGGGATTAACCCGCGGCTGATATATGACCATGCAAAATTTGCACTCGGACTGACCATCACAAAATCGCAAGCCAACGCGGTATCAGCACCCAGTCCGGAGGCAGCACCATTAACGGCCGCGATCGTAGGTTTAGGCATCGTGTAAAGCAGTGTTTGAACATGGTGCACGCGTTGCTGTCTTGCCCAACCATTGATGCCGACCTCGCCTTGAGGCGCTTTCATGCGCTTTTCCATCCCTGCCACATCACCACCCGCACAAAAACCCTTACCGCGACCGGTCAAGACCATTGCACGAATAGTGCGATCTGTCGCGATACCCTCAAGTGTCTCAATAAACTTGCTACGCATGTCATCACTAAATGCATTACGTTTTTCAGGGCGATTTAAGTAGACCGTTGCAATACCGTCCGTCACAATCAGTTCAATCGTTTCACTCATGTTGCTCTCAAAATATGGTTGGATAGAGGTGCTGATCTATACAAATTAGTTTGGTTCAATCTTTGCAGCCTTGACAACAGCTGCCCAGCGCTTTTGTTCTGCACTCACATAATCGGCCAATTCTTTGGGCGTCCCTGCCGAGATGACAAGGCCTTCACCCTCGACACGTTTGCGGAAAACGTCTGATTGAGCGGCTTTAGCCGTCGCAGCATTCAGCTTTTTAACGACTTCTGCTGGTGTGCCCGTTGGGACAAAGAAACCATACCAACTCTCAGCGGCATAACCCGGCACGCCCGCCTCTGCAATAGAGGGCACCTCGGGTCGAACAGGGGATCGTTCTGGCGTAGTCACGCCTAAGGCACGTACCTTGCCACTTTCAATCAGTGGTGCGGCAGCCGTTGCCGTTGCAAACATCATATTGACTTGTCCGCCCAACAAATCATTGAGTGCAGGTCCCGCACCTTTGTAGGGAACATGCGTCATATTGACATTCGCAAGTGAATTAAAAAGCTCTCCGGCCAAGTGTGCTGACGTACCTACGCCCTGAGAGGCAAAGGTCAGTTTGCCAGGGTCGGCTTTTGCGGCAGTCACGAGCTCTTTGATTGTTGTGTAAGGACTATTGGCCGGAACCACCAAGATATTGGGTGATCGTCCGATCAACACGACGGGATCAAACGCCTTATCGGTATCAAAAGGCATTTTGCTTCGTAAGCTTGGATTCACAGCATGGGCAAAGGTCGCAATCAAAATAGTCGTGCCATCTGGCGCACTCTTGGCAACCGTATCCGAACCAATCACAGTCCCTGCACCCGGCTTGTTTTCAACGATCACTGTTTGGCCAAGATCCTGAGACATTGCCGCGCCCAATGTACGCGCAATGGTGTCAGTACCGCCACCAGGTGAAAAGGGCACGATGATTTTAATGGGGCGATCGGCTGCATTGCTCTGCGCCACAGCCGGGGCAACAGCCGCGAGGCTTGGTGCGAGCATTAAGAGAACGAAAAGCCGTTTTAGGTTTGCTTTCATTGAAGACATTAAATTTTTCCCATTTAAATTATTTTCTGTAACGCCTGCGCTTTCTTGAGGTATCAAGAAAGCTGACCATGCTTGTCATGATTGTTTTCTAAATCATTACTTTCAAATCAGGCGCAACATCAAACTGGATTTCTCCTAATGCTTTAATTTCATCGGGCGTAAATCCAGGGGCGATGGCTTCTAAGACAAAACGTCCATCGACCCAGTGTAAAACTGCGAGGTCGGTCACAAGCCAATCCACACAACGTTTTCCAGTAAGAGGATATTTACAACGTCGTGGGAGTTTTGTACGGCCCTTGCTATCAGCGTGCTCCATCACAATGATCAGCTCGACATCTCCAGAGATGAGATCCATTGCGCCGCCAATACCACCGCGCTTTGCATCCGTCACACTCCAGTTCGAAACGCTCGCCTCTGCATCCACTTCATACGCACCGAGAATCACTGTATCAATATGACCCCCTCGTGCCATCTCAAACGAGGTCACGCTTTCAAAAAATGACGTACCCGGGATTGCTTCGACAAACTGACCGCCCGCATTAAAGACATCGGGATCCACAGCGTCACCTGTCACGATGCCACCATAGCCCAGCACACCGTTTTCAGCGTGCAGCCACACCCCTCGCCCTTCAAGAAAATTGGAGACGAGCGTGGGAATGCCAACACCTAGATTTACGTAAGAATTGTTTCGTACGATACTTGCTGCATTTTGAGCAATTCCACTGCGTGTCAAAGCAGGTTTGCCGTGATACATGCGCGCGCTGTCTGCTGAGCGTTTGCCTGAGCGAGACAAGGAATTGATATCAATCGGATCTGTAATCTTTACAACACGATCAATAAAAATTCCCGGTAAATGAATATGCTCTGGAGCCAACTCGCCAACTTCAAGGATCTCCTCGACCTCAACAATCGCAATCCGTGCGGCTTTGGCAAAGCTCGCGTTGAAGTTCGCACTCCCACCGCGAAACTGAACATTGCCCGCACGATCTGCCCGATATGCGCTCAAAAACGCATAGTCCACTTGTATCGCGTGCTCTAGCAAATACGGTTGGCCGTTGAAATAGCGGATATCTTTACCTGCTTCCAGATCAGTACCTATTCCGGTTGGCGTGTAAAAAGCGGGGATCCCGGATCCTCCCGCACGACAGCGCTCGACCAACGTGCCTTGAGGCACGAGCTCTACTTCAAGTGTGCCCTCAGCAATCCGTCTTTCGGCTTCTGTTTCCATGCCGGCGCGAATCGAAAAAGAGGTAATGATTTTTTTAACTTGATCATTTTCAACAAGGAGTTGCCCTTTTTCACCAGGTGCGCCAAGCGAGTTACACACGACAGTTAAATCGCGGACACCTTTGTCGCGCAAGGCAAAAATCAAGGTGTTGGGAAAGCGATGTGCCAAACCAAAACCGGAAATTGCAACACTGGCACCATTTGCGATGTCTTCGATTGCCTGCTGAGCTGAAACAACTGCCTTATCCATTTTCTTCTTTATGAAAGATTTAAATTTTCAAGAACCAAGACTTAAAACCAGAAATACTTACTCCATCCGAATATTTAATATCTTGTTCAATTCGGTAAGCTCTGCTTTCTCTTGAACCATCGCAGCTCGAAACTGTTGTGGATTCAGTAATTTAAGATCAGAACCTCCCGCCTCGATACGTGCACGAACCTCTGGCTGAGAAAAGTATTTATGAGCCGCCTGATACAGAGTTGTGATGATACTGTCTGGCGTACCCGCGGGTGCCAACAGGCCATACCACGAGCCCGTCACATCCTTAATCCCTAATTCATTCAATGTCGGCACATCAGGTAACGCCTTAGAACGTGCCTCTGCCGTTAAACCAATCGCACGTAACCGTCCCGACTGAATATGCGGCAACATTGCAGAGAGATTCAAAAATGAAACATCGACATGTCCACCTAGCATGTCTGTCATGGCGGGTGTCGCACCCTTGTACGGTACGTGTGTCATCTTTGTTTTTGTTTCGATTTGAAAGATTTCACCCGCCAGATGCGTTGAGCTTCCTGTCCCAGTTGAGGCATACGTCATGGGCTTTGTCTTAGCCAACTCAATAAATTCCTTGACGTCCTTGGCTTTAATGTGTGGTGCGATCACCATCACATTAGGTACATCCACAATCAAGAGAACAGGGCTAAATTCAGCAATACCGTCATACGGTGACTTGGCACTAAATACCGGGAATGCAGTATGCGGTGCGCCCGCGCCAACGAGTAGCGTATATCCATCAGCAGGGGCTTTCGCCACAAAAGCAGTACCAATCGATCCGCTCGCACCAGGCTTGGCTTCCACCACAAAGGACTGACCAAGATTTTGAGTCAGTCCCACCGCAAGTTCTCGCGCGATTTGATCTGCAGGTCCGCCTACGGGATACGTAATGATGACCTTAACAGGCTTATTGGGATAAGGCTGTGCCAGTGCAGGCTGCGATACGCACGCAAAAATCAATGTCAAACAACGTAAAAAATTTTTCATTATTTTGTCTCCGTTTTTATATAGTGCGGGATACTGCGCTTAAATCATGTCCTACTCACCGCGTGCATCTGGCTCAACAGGTTCAAAACGATAGCCCTTGATACTATCGCCGCGCACGTAACCACAATGTGGCCAGCCGAAATGGACAGGCATGATTAAGGCCTGACGTTCAGCAGCGCGTTTTAAAAACAAGGCACGCGATTCGCGCGCCTGCTCAGCGTGGGCATCAATCCAAGTATTGATATGTGGCATGGCAATCTGTAATGGGCTATGCATCACATCGCCCGCAAAAATTGCTTCTTTACCTTCAGACTGGAGACGGAAATGTAATGAACCAGGGGTGTGCCCAGGCATCGCCTCAGCTTCCAGACATCCGGCCACAATATCCCCATCACTAATCAAATCGATTAAACCGGCCTCATACAAAGGCAGCACACTATCCTCGAAGGATCCGCTGATGACACCCTTGTCACCTTTCAGGTAGGCCGCGTGCGCAAGTTCAAAGTCAACCTTGGGCATTAAGTGACGCGCGTTTGGAAACATCGGTACCCATTTTCCATTGTCCATGCGTGTCCCCCATCCCACATGGTCAGGATGAAAGTGGGTCACGATCACGTGTGTCACTGACTTTGGATCAGCGCCCGCTGCGGCCAACCATAGCGGCGTCAATGTATTGAGATTGTTCATGCGCTCAGAGGCGCGTTTTTTGTGATTACCCACGCCCAAGTCGATCACAATCACCTTGTCATCGATATGCATGACCCATAGCTGCATCGCGACGATAAAGCGCTCAAGACGGATGTTGTAATGGTGTGGTGCGAGCCAAGAAAGATGTGGCGTGATCTCTTTGACGTCAAGTTCAGGAAATACAAAATCTGCAGCGTGGGTTGGGCCGCTGTACTCAAGAACGTTATAAATTTTTGCGCGTCCGACATTGCGTGAGTAAATCATTATTATTGTCTCCGTGATATTTTTTGTTATTCGACTTGGCGATAGGTCAAACGCCACTTCGTATCGCGGTTTTCCCAGGAGGGTGGGCCGGATGAAAATGAATTGCCCGCCGGCTCCGCTTTTAATCTTGATTGCATGAATGCCTGAGCACGTGCCTCATCAGCAATCCCGTACATCGCAACGTAATTTGGCACGCCTGGCGCAGGATGCATAAACTCGCGCATACAGGTATAGCGTGCTCCACTCACAAAACCATACCCAGCCAACACTTCAGGCACGTGCGTCTGGTTATAAAACTCGTTGAACTGAGTAACTTCTGCCGCATTGGAACCTGCCGCCTCACTCATCCCGACAAGATACATGTATGGCGACGCGGACACTTGCAACGAAGCGGGATTATTCAATAAATGACGCCACATGAGACGCCATTTTGTCTGACGATGCTGCCAAGCGCTTGGCCCATCGCTGTAAACAGGTCTTCCACTTGCTGGACCGTCATTGCGAGAGATATAAAGCAGCGCGGCCTCCTCACTTTCAATATCATAGGCAGCTAGAAATCTTGGGCCACGTGGCCCACGAGGGTCGTCTTGCGCAAGCTCGTAACGGCGTCCGCGCAAAAAGCCTGGATTACCCGCCAAGACCTCTGGCCGGTGTGTGTTGCTATAAAAACGATTAAAGTCAGCCACATCTGCAGCGCTTGTGTCCGCGGGAATATCCATTCCCACCCAGTAGGTAAAGAGTGCATCGCTCATTGCATGATCCTTGTATCTAGGCCAACTTAAACATCGGTATGCCGGTGCCATTCTCACTTTGCTTGAATGTCACGTGTACTTTTTGACCGCAACGGATCGTGTCCAAATCACAATCAACGATGTTCGTAAGCATTGTGGGGCCCTCGGCCAAGGTGACATAGGCAATCACATAAGGAGTAGGTCCTGACACGCGCGTGACGCTATAACTGTAAATCGTGCCCGTGCCGGTGGCTTCTTTCCATTCCGTCTTGTCACTAAAACAAAATGGGCAGAGTGCGCGCGGATAGTGGTGATACTGGCCGCAGTCGTTACAAAACTTCACCAACAACTTTCCCTTTGTCGCCGCTTCAAAAAATGGCTCATCGCCATAATTGAATTTGGGATCGGATATTTTTCTATCTTGATATGGAGTAGCCATCGAATTATTCTCTTTCCATGATGAGTGTGGCACTACCGTGGCGCGTACTGAGCGATCCACCGGTACCGTGAGCAAGTGCGATATCGCAATTTTTGACTTGAACGAGCGGATGCGCTTCGCCACGTAATTGGCGGACCGCCTCGATAATTTTGGTAATACCGCCACGATTGACGGGATGGTTGTTACACAAACCTCCACCGTCTGTATTGAACGGTAATTTACCTACACCAGAGATGAGATTGCCATCCATCACAAACTTACCGCCTTCACCCTTTTTACAAAAGCCAAGATCCTCTAGCGTCATGATGACCGTGATCGTAAAGCTATCGTAAATCGAGGCGTACTTGATATCCTGCGGCGTGACACCTGCTTCAGCAAAAGCGATTGGGCCTGAGCGCACCGCACCGGTATAGGTGATATCGACCTTTCCACCCATCTGGCCTTTCGGTGATTCGCCTGCGCCAATGAGTTTGACCATCGGACGCTTAAGTCGTTTGGCGACTTCAGGACTCACTACGATGACCGCACCGCCACCATCTGTCACCACACAGCAATCTAAACGGTGCAGAGGATCGGAGATCATGGGTGACTTCAGAACATCCTCAACGGTCACCACCTTTTTAAGATAGGCGTTTGGATTGTGCTGCGCGTGGTGTGAGGCGGAAACTTTTACCCAAGCGAGCTGCTCACTCGTGGTTCCAAACTCATGCATATGGCGCATGGCTGAGAGCGCATATAAATTAACGGTCACTGGCCCATAGGGCATTTCAAAGGGTGTGTCAGGAATGTTTGAATCTAGCTCGCGCACGATCGTTCCTGGCCGACCAAAGCCGGCACAGGTGATCAGCGCCACACTGCATTTGCCGGCAGCAATGGCCTCGGCGGCATGCGCGACAAGATACAAGTAAGAAGACCCACCCGTATTTGTGGAATCTGAATGCCGGACGGTTAAACCCATGTAGTCAATCATATTGATACCACCTAGCCCGCCTGGAGCGTCGGTGGAGCAAAAGTAACCATCGACGTCATGGATCGTCAGACCCGCATCCTCCAATGATCCCTTTGCACATTCTGCATGCAGCTGGGCGAGTGATTTATTTTCAATTTTTCGTGCAGGGTGCTCGTAAATGCCCCCGATATAGGCTTTGCCGCGAATGCTCATGCGATATTGTCTCTGTGAATATTGAATAACACCCGATTGAACAGTTCAACCGGGTGCATTAAATTTTTGTAAATTTTTATACCATGTGCGTATGGACATGTAAATCAAATACAGCATACGAATTGTTTTTATTTCAGAACAGCCATTTTTAATTCTTTTTCTCTACAACCAGCTGTATTTCAACCATAAAGCCATAATGCAACTCGGGCACAGGGACTACCGCTCGAGCAGGTTTATGCTCACCAAAAATATCCGCGTAAATCGTGTTGAACTCTGGCCAGTTCGATACACCGACAATGTACGCCGTGCACTGCACCACATCGTTGAGCGTACAGTCTGAGGCTTTAAGAATATTTGCACAGTGCTTAAAAGACGCACGTACCTGACGCTCAAAACTATCGACTTCCCCTTCGGCGGATTTTCCAGGTAATACACCAGATACAAAGATCAAGCCTCCGGCTTCAACGGCATGGCTATAGTGACCGGCTGGAGTCGCTGTATAGGGTGAATGTATGAGTTTCATTTGATTGCTACTCCATGCAAATTCTTACTGAGGTGTGATGCCAATATCTTTTACTACCTTGCCCCAGATCTGTATTTCATTTGCAATCGACTCACGAAACTCAACGGCTGTTCCTCCAGCAGGCTCAGCGCCATCGGCCTGAATCTTTTCTCTCGCAGAGGGTTTTAGTAAAATTTGATTGATGACAGTGTTTAATTTGTCTACGACTGCGACAGGCATTCCTTTCGGACCAATGAGGCCGTACCAAAGGGTTGCTTCATAATTTGGAAATCCACTTTCAGCGATTGTTGGCACATCCGGCAAGGCCGGAATACGATTCGGTGTCGTGACCGCCACGGCATTAATTTTTCCGGAACGCACGTGCGGCAAGGCACTCGCTGTTGCGGCAAAATAAAGATCAACCTGATTGGCAAGCAAATCAACTAAGGCATTACCGCCCCCTTTGTAAGGGATGTGTGTCATCTTAATATCTGCGCGCTGGTTAAAGAGCTCATTCGCGAGATGAATCACACTCCCTTGTCCTGAGGAGGCGAAATTAATAGCGCCAGGAGATTTTTTTGCAGCGGCCACCAGCTCCGCGACTGTTTTAATCCCACTCTTGTTGGATGTCACAGCGAGCATCGGGCCTGCGCTCATTTTAATAATGGGCGAGATATCCTTCACAGGATCGAATTTAAGTTTGTATAGACTAGGATTAACGGTATAGCTTGAAGAAATCAGTGTCACTGTATAGCCGTCTGGTGCAGCTGCGAGACCTGCTTCGACACCAATCAAGCCTCCTGCACCGGTTCGATTTTCAACAACCACAGGTTGTCCTAAAACATCTGCCATCTCTTTGGCCATGTAACGTGCCAACACATCAGCACCTCCACCCGGCACAAAGGTCACAATCATGCGGATTGGCTTGTCTGGATAATTGGCCTGCGCGCCTGAACTAAACATTAAAGCAAGGCCTATTAAACCGCTTGCGATCAAGGTAGGAATTTTTTTAATCATCGCTTATCTCCGTGTATTGCGACGCCGTCTTTATGTCTTTGAATGTATCATTAAGAACGGCTAGTGCAAAGACCGCGGTGATTCCATGACGATCGCTCAAAATAATCGCACAATTATCATCAGGGATGATCACCACTCCCTAAACAATCTCATATGGATCCACACGATGTCGAATCTGCGCCGCTTCATTCAATGTGACGTCTTTAGTCCCATGCCTTATCAAGGCAATGGCTTAGCGGTTGTCATTGATGCAGACGGCCTCACAGACGAGCAAATGCAACGCTTCGCTGCGTGGACAAATCTCGCTGAGACAACATTTTTATTGACGCCGACTGATCCAACTGCCGACTATCGCGTGCGAATTTTTACACCAAGCCGTGAAATGCCTTTCGCTGGTCATCCAACGCTTGGCACCTGTGCGTCTTGGCTCCACTGCGGTGGTATTCCCAAAACTATCGGAACTGTTCGCCAAGAATGTGGTGTCGGCATCGTAGAAGTAGATGTATCAAAACGTCCAACACTCTCTTTTGGTGCGCCAGCGACCACCATCAAGGAAATGGATCCCGCGCATCGCGCTGAAATCATGCGCGTGCTGGACATTCCTGCTGATGCCGTGGTGAACACTGCAGAGTTGTGTAATGGTCCGATATGGCAACTGTTTGAACTTAAGCATGCCGCACAAGTTTTAGCGCTTGATTCCTCACGGGTACGCTGGCCCACCTTTAAATCTATCGGGCTGATTGCATCGCATCCACCCGGCAGCGAGTGCGACTATGAGGTTCGCATGCTTGCGCCCTCGAGCGGCATGAGTGAAGACCCCATCACGGGTTCGCTCAACGCAGCCATCGCGAAATGGCTACTCGCATCTGGCCGTGTGCAAAAACCTTATCTTGTGGCACAAGGGACGCAGATCGGACGCTATGGTCGTGTCACGGTGACGCCAGACAATCACGATACAGTTTGGATTGGTGGCGAAGTGCATATTTTGATCGAAGGAAACGTGCAGATCTAACTCATCGCGAATAGCGCCGCACTCTTTTATATCACTTAAAGCGATTGATCGTATTACTCAAAATCTGGCAACGCATCGTCAGGTCCGATATGTGCGGGCGTCGTCCACGTAACGTCTCGCATTGAGCGCTGCACCAAGCGATCAACACCTAACAACTTTGCAAAAATCGCCATGCGAATCGGAATGCCATTATCCGTTTGACGGAAAATCGCCAAGCGAGGATCTGCATTTAAATCAACACTGAGATCATAAGATCCGGGACGACCATCACGTGGCAACGGATGCATGATCACCACATCACTCTTGCACGCTTGATTCACGAGCTTTTGATTGATTTCAAATTCAGCACCATAGCCATCGATGGCTTCTTCGCCGAAACGTTCTTTTTGAATACGCGTTGCATACAAAATATCGGCTTTGGCCAAACCATTTGCAGGTGAATCACTGAACTCAATTTTATGACCTTGTCGACTCACCACTTCCACAATCTCTGCTGGCATTTCAAGAGACTGAGGCGCGATCAAGGTAAACGTCAAGCCGCGATACAAAGACAACAGCTTAATCAGCGAGTGCACGGTACGACCATATTTCAGATCACCCACCATCGCGATGTGCGCGCCATCGATCAGTTTTCCAAGACGTGAAAACTCTCTTTGAATCGTATAGAGATCCAGCAATGCCTGACTCGGATGTTCGCCTGGACCATCGCCGCCATTGACGACTGGAATATTGGTCGCGCGCGCGAACTCCGCGACCGCACCCTTTTCTGGGTGACGGATGACCATTGCATCCACATAGCCGCTCACGACGCGGCTGGTGTCATAAATCGACTCGCCCTTGGCCATCGAGGAAAAGGTAAAACCGGTCGTGTCGCATACCGAACCGCCGAGACGGCAGAAAGCGGCACCAAAACTGATGCGCGTGCGGGTACTGGCTTCGAAAAACAGATTGGCCAGCACAGCGCCTTCGAGTACACGCGTGACTTTTTGACGACGTGCGATAGGCTGCATGACATCAGCAAGCCAAAACAACTCTTCGACTGACTCACGGCTCAACTGATCCACTGAGAGCAAATGATTGTCAGACAACCCGGAAGCATTCGATCCGCTTGGCGTGCTGTCAGGTAAGTTGGCCAAAATCTCAGTCACATAGCAGCGCGCCACCTCTGGCATCGCGCGATATTCGCTGGACTCGTCGGGTAATAACCAGCTATCGAGCGTCCTGCGCCGACAGCCGATTCGCTCGGCAAACGCATCACGGGTCATATTTAAACGACGCATTGCGTCGCGCAGCAGTGCCTGTGTTGCGCTTGCCATATCTCACCTATACACAAAAGTTAGCCTGAATGACGGCATTATATGCACTTTGCGTAAGATTACGGTGTTTTTTTAGCAGAATCCTTCTTTTCGTCGCTCAGCGCCTCTGCTAGGCCAATGCCCTTGAAAAACTGCGCCCCTAACGGTGAAATCGGATCGTGGACCTTATGAATGGATCCCTTAAGCCTCTTAACCTCATTGATCAAGAGCGTACCAAACCCATTTCGTCTGTAAAGAGGATTCACGAAGATGTATTCCACTTCCCCAGACTCATTAAACCGGCAATACCCAATTGTCGTGTTTTGATTTTTAATGAGCACGACGCCCTCGGAGACATCGATCTGATAATCGTCTGAACCACTAGGCATCTGGGATTTCTCGATAAAGAGTGGGTGGTTTAACTAGCGATTAAACACCAAGTTGATACACGGCAAGACATTCAAAGTTGTAAACTCCGTCCCGAGGAATTGGTTAAACCTATAACTAGCAGAGAGAGACATCATGCCTGTGTTCGAAAAAGGTGCCGTCCGGATTCAATACCACGATACCGGAACAGGCATTCCTCTGCTAATTTTGCCCGGCGGCGGTCTCAATGCCACGATGTCTTTTTTCAAATCGCGTTCACCTTTTGATGCCGTTGAAGAATTTAAAAATGAATATCGTTGCATCACCATGGATTCCCGCAATGCAAATGGCGGGGAGTCTTCTGGTCCACTCGAGGTAGAGCGTCCTTGGGATGCGTACACAGATGATCAACTGGGCTTAATGGATCACCTGGGCATCGATAAATTTCTAGTGATGGGTTTTTGTATTGGTGGCCCCTTTATCTGGAACATGCTCAAAAGAGCGCCTGACCGCGTCATTGCAGCCGTCATGGCGCAACCAAGTGGTTTTCGTCCAGAGTTGCCTGACCAGTTTTATGCAAACAACATCAAAGACTGGGGTCCAGCACTTTGCGCACGCCGCCCCGATTTAAATATGGATATTGTTCATGCATTTTTAGAAAAAATGTACCGCACCAATCCAGACTTTGTCTTTACCGTTTCCAGAGATTTTGTTCGTCAATGCCAGACACCCATTTTTGTCATGCCTGACGACACAGCCCCTCACCCCTATGCGGTCGCCAAAGAGGTCGTCGACCTGGCTCCCAAGGCAGAGGTCAGCATTTATCCCTGGAAAGAACCGAAAGAGCGTATACCCGAAGCCGTCGCACAAGCACGGGCCTTTCTAGAAAGACACCGGCACAACATCATCTAACAATGAAATTGAGTCTCATCCCAGCGATCTTCATGTTCTACGGAATATTGTCTATTGCTTACTCTGTCACTTTATTGTTTTATTTTAGGCAACAAAAAAATCGGTCCATCGAAAACTGCGCGATTGGAGCGTTTCTGCTTGGCATTGCCGCCATCCTTACCATTTTTAGGGAGGAGATTCCCACGATCATTTCTTATATCGGGGCCAATGCGCTCGCATACCTCGCGTATCGATACTTTAATTACTCCTTAATTAACTTGCTCGGCGAGCAACCACACCTCAAGCCCTCCTTTCTGCGCAACCTGACTGTATTTGTTGTGTACTGCGTCGTACTTTTTACGATTGGTGCACTTTCCAACCCCGGATATCAAACGATCTTCGTATGCTTGGCCGTGGCTCACCTCACGTACGAGAGTGGCTATCTATCCCTGAAGGTTTTTAAGAAAACCAACATAGACTTAATCAAGATCTATGCAATCCTATTTTTCTCAACAGCATTTTTATGGATTGCACGTATCCTTTTAGTGCTTCTAGATATTACATTCGTTGCGTTTGATGCCAATATCATCAACACCATCATTTTTATCTCAATTTTCCTCTTAGCGATTTTCCGCTATATGATCTTTCCGATTTTTCTTCTCAAAATTGCAGAGAGCGAGAAAGAAAAACTCCTCGTTGACAGCCTCGTGTGGGCCAATAAAACCGCCGCGACTGGAGCCCTTTCCGCCTCGATCGCGCATGAGCTCTACCAGCCCTTAGGTGCCGTTCAAATCAATAGCGAGTTTATGAAGCTTCAGTTAGCAACAGGGCGCGTAGATGAAGTCTTACTAAAAGACCTCGCAGGAAAAATCGTCGCGGATAATTTGCGGGCAGGAAGCATTATTCAATCGCTGCGCTCGATTTTTAATGATGAAAACACAAATACAGCCGCCATTAATATTAGCGACATCGTTCAATCCGTCCTACACATTACATCGCCTGAGCTCATCCAACGGAACATTAACGTAAAGCTACAACTTGATTCTCAGACAATTGCAAAGGTCAACGCACCCGAAATCCAGCAAGTGCTTCTCAATATTTTAAATAATGCCATGCAGGCGCTTTCAAACGTCAATCGTACTGATAAAGAAATCATAATTGAAACAGTACGTCAGCCAGATGCCGTCACACTGACCATTACCGACAATGGCCCGGGCATTCCAAAAGAGCAACACGCACAACTATTTGAACTTTACGCAAAAGATAAACGAACCGGGATGGGGCTCGGGCTATGGCTCTGTAAACTAATTGTCACGAGAAACAACGGGGCGATTCAATACACAAGTATGCCCGAGGGTGGAGCACAGTTTCAGGTTCGCCTACCTATAAACTAGTTTCATGCTTCGACTTATTGGGTATAAACAAACTTGCCAGGATAGATGTCAACAATATCGCGCCGACCACGGCTAGCGATATACCGACAGGGATTTTGATCCAATCCACGATCAGCATTTTGGTGCCAACAAACACGAGGATACAACCCAGTCCATAGCTCAAAAGATGGAAACGGTCCTTGAGATCCGCGAGCAAAAAGTACATGGCACGTAATCCCAAGATTGCAAAAATGTTTGATGTCATGACAATAAACGGATCTTCTGTAATCGCAAAAATGGCAGGAATACTATCGACCGCAAAAATGATGTCGGTTATTCCAATCAAGATCACGACCACAAACAATGGCGTGTAGAAACGCACACCATTTTTATTCACCCAAAATTTTTCACCCTCAAAATTTGGCAAGATATTCATGTGGCCGCGCATCCACTTGAGGATTGGATTTTTTTCTAAATCAGCCTCTGCCTCTGCAAAAACCAACATCTTGACTCCGGTAACCAACAGGAACAAACCGAATACATACAGGATCCAGTGAAACTCTTTGATCAGCCAGGCGCCAATCAAAATCATCACCGCCCGCAGCACAATCGCGCCGATTACGCCCAAAATCAACACACGTTTTTGTAAATGGGGTGGCACTGCAAAAAACGTAAACAACATGAGAAACACAAAAATGTTGTCGACTGCCAACGATTTTTCAATCAGATATCCCGTCAAAAACTCCGACCCTTTCTGATTGGCTAACTCTCTACCCGCTTGACCATCGATGTACCACCATAGCAAGGCGTTAAAAACCAGGGCTAAGAAAACCCAGAGTGCGGACCACCGCAGTGCCTGACCTAGAGAGACCTTGTCGTCACCCTTGCGCTGCAGCACCAATAAGTCGACGGCGCACGCCACCACGACGAAGATCGCAAAACCCGTCCACATCCACCAACTTCCGATCGTTTCCATCTGCTCTCTCCGATATGCGCAGGGGCGTACACAGAGTGTGTCGCCGTTCATTGCCAACATTGGAGTAAGACTAAAGACTATTCAAGTCCATTAAAATGACTTATAAACTGATAGTTACTATGATTTACTCGAACTAATAAATGCTTAATTACCATCATCTGCGTTATTTTTGGGCTGTCGCCACCGAAGGCAACCTTGCTGGCGCAGCTGAAAAGCTGGGCGTCAGCATTCAAACGGTCAGTGGCCAAATTTCGAAACTCGAAAGTGATCTCGGTCGAACCCTGTTTCAACTTGAAGGTCGCCGTCTTGTGCTGACCGAAGCTGGGCGCGTGGCGCGTCGCTATGCAGATGAAATCTTTCGCTTAGGCGAACAAATGCTCGACAACCTCGCCGACGAATCCTTGGAACGCACCCTAAGGTTGACCATTGGCGTGTCCGACGTGCTTCCAAAAACGGTCTCCTATCGCCTGCTCTCGCCTATTTTGCATAGCGAATTACAAGTCAAAATCGAGTGCATCGAAGGCCGTTTTGAGGAGCTGTTACCTTCGCTCCTTTTACACCGCTTGGATCTCGTACTCTCGGATCGCCCCTACGCGCTAGGCGGCCCGCAACAAATTCGCTCGCACCTGCTTGGCAAAAGTCCGGTCGCTATTTTTGGAAATGCTGCCTTGGTCTCTCGGCTAACAGGCACCTTTCCTGCATGCCTCAACGGAAAGCCCATGCTACTTCCCACACACGGCAGCGTCTTGCGTGCGCAAATTGACGACTGGTTGAACCAGCATCGCATCCAAGTCAATGTGATCGCAGAGTTTGATGACGGCGCACTGATGAAAACGTTTGGCATGCATGGCGAGGGATTTTTTCCTTCACCGTTTATTGATCCCGCAGACATCACCACGCAATTTCAGGTGATCCAACTCGGACTAGTCGAGGAGGTATATGAAAACTACTACGCGTTGGTCGATCGTCCAAAACTCAACAATCCTGCCGTACAAGCACTGCTTGCGATTAAGCCCTGAGCCCTTTATACATCCTGATGATTTCACATTCCGGACATACAAGGGACTTCCCTGATTCAATTTTTATCAGAACCTCTTACTCTAAATGCATGATTTCTCTTTATCTCTTTTAGCGAGCTTTTATGCGCCTTAAAAATTTGCTGCCCATCATTTTCGCCTTTGCTGCAAGTGCGACCAGTTTGCACCTGCACGCTCAAGATGCGTATCCCAACAAGCCGGTCAAACTCATCGTGCCCTTCCCCCCTGGCCAAGCAACCGATATCGTGGGCCGATTGCTCGCGGACGGACTCACAAAAGAATGGGGTCAGCCCGTCATTGTCGATAACCGTGCCAACACAATTGTCGGCATGCTCGCTGGCAAAACTGCTCCGGCTGATGGCTACACCATTACGTTCGGTACGAGTGGAACGCTGGGCGTGAACCCCAGCCTTTATTCAAAACTGCAATACGCGTCAAAAGATTTTGAAATGGTCAACGGCGTGTTCATTGTGCCGCTCATGATCGTTGCGCATCCTTCTTTTCCTTACAACACCACTGCTGAGCTGATTGCCGCAGCCAAAAAGGAACCGAACAAGTTCAACATTGGTTACGCTGGAACAGGCACCTCCCAACACTTAACGGGTGAGCTCTTTAAATCAAGCGCGAACGTTGAAATGACGGGTGTGAACTACAAAGGCAGCGGCCCCGCGATGATTGATTTATTGGGCGGACAAATTCCATTACTTGTTGACAGTTTGGCCTCTGCGCTGCCGCACATTCAGGCAGGCAAAATCAAAGCTATTGCCATGACGAGTGCGCAACGCGTCCCTCAACTGCCCAATGTTCCTACTGTCGCTGAAGCTGGCTTTCCTGGCTTTGATGGCAGTGGTTGGGGTGGTCTTGTGGTACCGGCCGGCACACCACCCGCAGTGGTCGCAAAGATCAGCGCCGACGTACAAAAACTATTGCGCGATCCTGAGTTTCAGGAAAAAATCATCGCGAGAGGCGCTATTCCAGACCCTCGTGGTGCAAAAGACTGGACTGCCTTTGTCGATGCCGAAGTCATTAAATGGGGCGACGTTATTAAAAAGGCGAATTTAAAAGCTGATTAAGTCCGCCACGCAGGAATTTTCCAATCGAAGAGCATGGCCAGCACGCGCAAAACCGTTGCCGTCGCAGCGCCAAGGAAGAGTCCCGTCCACTGCGGCAGTCCCACGTAATCTGCCAATATGAGCACCCAGCCGCCGGCAAAAGCACACAATGCATAGGGCCGGTGGTCACTAAATACGCGTGGGATTTCGTTACACACGACGTCCCTCAACACACCGCCAAACACTGCCGTAATCATTCCCATCATGACCGCCACCAAGGCGGGCATCTCCATCCCAAGCGCAATCTGCGTGCCACCCGCACAAAACAACCCCATCCCGACTGCATCCGGCCATTGCATTGCCCTTTCGGTAGGCTCAAAATGCTTGCCGCGCATAAATAAAATTGCCGTACACGCCATCACTACGACGAGCCAGAGTAAGGCATGATTTTCTACCCAAAAAAAAGGTCGACGATCTAACAACACATCCCGCAGCGTGCCCCCACCGAACGAGGTCAATATCGCGACCGCACACACCCCCACGACATCGAGGCGGCGCCTGGCAGCCTCGATGACACCGGATAGTGCAAAGGCCACCACACCAACGATTTCAATCACAAATTCAGCGGTGGTAAAGACTGAGGCATCCATACTTACTCCAATAGGCTCCAGTGCCAACATTTAAGTTGAGATTATGCAGGGGAACAGTTACTCTACACTTACCAAACAGATTACAAAGGAAAACTGTTTTTGGTAGTTTGGTACCTTACGACATACCGAATCGAATACCGAGCCACATATACAACCGCATTATGCAAAGTCTGGCTTTATTTTTATTCACATATAAAAAGCGCGTCAGCCTCTTTCTGTTGGCTACATTGTTTTTTATTTCTGGCTCTAGCCAGGCGCTTGATCTTAATCCCTTTGACATCGTCCCCCCACCACCAGACAAAACCTTCTTCTCAACAGCACTCATTCACTCAGAGGTAGAGGGTCCCTATACACGTGGGGATAAGCCGAGCCTGACGCGGACCCTATCAAGAAATCAAATCCAACTTCAACTGGGGCGCACCTACAGCATCGGAGGCTATCCCGGCATTTCATTTGTCCAGCTTCCTGTTGGAATGGTAAACCCCGGAGGCGCGGCCTCCAACTTGCCCTCTGATTATGGCATCGGCGATATTACTGTCGCGACCGCACTTTGGCCCATTGCCAATCCTGAGACTCGAACCTATTTAGGCTTGGCAGGATATTTAACGTTCCCTACAGGCAGCTATTCGAACCAGCAGTCATACAATTTCGGCAGCAAACGCTTTACTGGCGACATACAAATCGCCTATCAAACCGCACTCACCAAAAATCTCGATGGCATGCTTGGTTTCGATGCCATGTGGTTCAGCCCCAACAACCATGTGGGGCCCAATAACGCACAACTCACACAAAAACCACTCTACACCACCCAGATTGGTCCCATTTACCACATCGATTCAACCTTCTCCGTCGCGGCAACCTATCTGTATGTGTGGGGCGCGGAAACAGCATTGAATGGTATGAGTAATAACAACGCGTTACAGACACATCGCTATTTGCTCAGCGCAGTCGCCACCACGAGCAAGGGGCGCTTTATGCTGCAATACGGCACAAACCTTGATACTCAGTTTGGTCTTGCCTAAACCCGTCGTGTCATTCTGCGTTACGCCATTGCGTTCTAAATTGCGCACTCACGCTTAATTTCCGCACGTATACTTACCCAAAATAAAACCTATTAGGAGACATCATGAAACGTCGTGATTTTCTGGGCGCAACCGCGGCCGCAACCCTCTCACTCAGTTCGCCTGCTTTGCTCGCGCAAAAGGCCTATCCCAACAAACAAATCCGTTTTGTTGTTCCCTTTGCTGCCGGTGGTGGTGGTGACGCAGTTGCTCGAATGATGGCTCAACGGCTCAGCGAACAAATCAACGATGTTGTTGCCGTTGAAAACAAAGCAGGTGCGGGAGGCATCATCGGCTCATCCTTTGTTTTAAAGTCTCCCCCTGATGGCTATACCGTACTCAATATGTCCAGCACGTATGCGATTCAGGCTGCGATTGGGAAAAATCTAAACTTTGATCCTATCAATGATATGCAGCCCATCATCATGATTTCACGTGATCCTGCCATTTTGGTCGTAAGAATAGACTCCCCCTTAAACAACGTACAAGACCTTATTGCAGCAGCCAAAAAAAATCCTGGCAAACTAACACATGGCTCCGCGGGCATCGGATCGCTCGCGCATTTAGGTACTGAAGAACTTGCGCATTTAATGGGGATCAGTTTGACGCACATCCCCTACAAGGGCTCTTCACAGGCTTATACCGATTTACTAGGCGGTAATGTCAATATGATGTTGACGAGCTCGACCTTTGCCGCGCCTCATATCAAAGGCGGTCGGATCAAGGCAATCGGTATCGCAGGCACGAAGCGTTTGGAAAGCCTGCCTGAGGTCAAAACCTTTGAAGAGCAAGGCATCAAAAACTACAATGTGGTCGATTGGAAAGCCATTGCCGGTCCCAAAGGCATGCCTCAGGAAGCCATCACGTTTCTCAATCGAGAACTCAACCTCGTTCTCAAACACAAATCCGTGTCAGAACGTTTTGACGCGGAAGGCACCACGGCTGTTGGCGGAACGCCAGAGGATCTGATGCGGACAATCGTGTCTGATATTGATCGCTGGAAAAAAATCATCGAAGTCGCCCAGGTGAAATTTTAATGAATACGACCAGTCTAAATAAAGTCATGCGCCAAGCCCTCGTGGCGGGCGCTGGGCACATGATGCCCGGAGCAGGTAATGCACTCGCCGCAAGGTTCATCGAAGCCGCTGGACACAAAATGATGTTGGTGAGTGGCGCTGCAGTCGCCAACAACTATCTTGGCGTGCCGGACTTAGGGCTCGTCTCCGTGACCGAGCTCGCTGAACATGTCGCGGCCATTCGAGATGCGGTCAACATTCCCATTCTTGCCGATGGCGATACCGGGTTTGGTAATGCCATCAACGCACGTCGTACCGTTCAACTCCTTGAGCGTGCTGGAGCGAATGCGATCATGCTCGAAGACCAGACATATCCTAAACGATGTGGTCACTTTGAAGGCAAGGATATTATCTCGACGCAAGAGATGGTTTCCAAGCTCAAAGCTGCGGTAGATGCTCGAAAAGATCCGGACCTCATGATTCTTGCCAGAACGGATGCACGTGCAGTTGAAGGTTTCGAGGCCGCACTTGACCGTGCGCGCGCCTACCAAGAAGCAGGTGCGGATTTTTTGTTTATTGAAGCCCCCCTCACAAGAGAGGAGCTCTTAGCGATTCCGGCAGCGGTACCTGGAATTCATTTATGCAATATGGTCATTGGTGGTAAAACACCACTCCTGCCGAGAGAGGAGCTTGCTCAGGCAGGCTACGCAGTCGTTTGCTATGCGAATGCGGCACTGCAAGCATCCATGCTGGCGATGCAACAAGCGATGCAATATCTTGCGGAGCACGGCTCCATTCAGGGCTTTGAATCAAAGCTCATGATGTTTGCAGAAAGACAAGACGTTCTCGGTGCCAATCACTTTAAAGAACTCGAAAAGCGCTATACATGACAAACCCAACCCCTTGCACTTTTTTTGAGAAAGTTTGGCAAGACCATGTCATCAAAAGTCTTGATGAGAACTCCGATCTTCTGCAAATTGATCGGCTCGTTTTACATGAGCTGTCAGGGAGCCAGGCACTTCGTGCGCTTGAAGAGGCAGGCCGTCAGCCTGCCTGCCGTGAACAAGTATTCACGATCATTGAGCATTTGATCTCAACCCAGCCCGGTAGAGGTCCATGCGACTCAGTGTCAACCAGCGGACCTGAAATGATCCGTACGACACGCGAAGCCTCAAAGAAGTGGGGCGTTCACTTTATCGACTATGACGATCCTCGACAAGGGATCGCTCACGTCGTCGCACCCGAACTTGGCATTGCCTTTCCGGGTGCCACGCTTGTATGTTGTGATAGCCATACAAGCACGATTGGCGGAGTTGGCGCACTTGCTTGGGGCATTGGGGCCTCCGAAGCCGAACACGTTCTGGCCACTCAAACACTAGCGCAGGCCAAACCCAAAACACTACGGGTCAACTTTGAGGGCACCCTTAAACCAGGTGTGTATGCCAAAGACATGATTCTGGCTTTAATCGGTAAGATCGGCGCGCAAGGCGGCATTGGCTATGCCACTGAGTTTGCCGGCTCTGCCGTCAAAGATCTTTCAGTGGAAGGCCGCCTGACGCTATGCAACATGTCGATCGAATTCTCTTGTAAATACGGTTTTGTGCCACCTGATGATAAAACCTTTCAATATCTGAAGAATGCTGAATTCTCACCCAAAGACAAAGCATGGGATCAAGCTGTTGCTTATTGGAAAACGCTGAGCACAGATCCCGGTGCGATATTCGATAAAGAAGTCACCATCGACTGCAACACGCTTGAGCCTCAAGTCACATGGGGGATTAGCCCCCAGCAAGTTGGAGAGATCGGTGCAGTCATTCCCTCACCCGCACACGCGGTCGATCAGGAAACACGGGCCTTAGGAGAGCGTGCCTTAAGTTACATGAAACTTGAGGCAGATACGCTGATTCAAGGCGTTCCCATTGATGTTGCTTATATTGGATCCTGCACAAATGCTCGACTATCCGATCTCCGAGCCGCTGCAGCCGTCCTCAAAGGAAGAAAAATCAAAGCGGGCATTCAGGCGATTTGCGTACCCGGCTCAACAGCGGTCAAACACGCAGCTGAAGCAGAAGGACTCGATCAAATATTTCAAGAGGCTGGCTTTGAATGGCATGAATCCGCATGCGGATTCTGCGGTCATATCGGAGATAATCGTTTTGCCAATCTACGCGTCATTAGCACCACCAATCGCAACTTCGAGTCTCGTCAGGGTCCACAAACCAGAACACATTTAGCGAGCCCAGCCACAGTTGCCGCCTCAGCCATCAGAGGGTGCATCACGGATGCAAGGGAGTTCACTTAATGGAAGCGCTACAGAAAGTATCAGGCATTGCTGCGCCGTTCATGCGGATCAATATCGATACCGATCAAATTATTCCAGCACTATTCTTGGGTGGCACTGATGCCAAGGGTTATGGTGCTCATCTTTTTCATGGCTGGCGATTTCTTTCAGACGGCAGCCCCAATCCTGATTTCATTTTGAATCAAGCTCCCTACGATCACGCTCAAGTCCTCCTCGCAGACAGAAACTTTGGTTGCGGATCATCCAGAGAGCGCGCCCCAAAGGCTTTGCGTGAGTTTGGTTTCAGAGCGGTGATTGCACCGTCTTTTGGGGGTATTTTTTTCAACAATTGTTATCGCAACGGTATCGTCCCAGTTGAATTGCCCATTGAGGATGTCCGTCTCTTGGCCGATGAAGTGGCCGCGACTCAAGGCAAGGGTGTCGTCACCGTCGATCTTGAAACACTGACGGTTCTTTCGCCGAGCGGTAAATGCTTTACGTTCACCGCCCCCCCCGCACTGAGGGAGATGCTCTTGCACGGAAAAGATGAAATTGCCCTCACACTCTCTCAGTCACCGCAAATCGAAGATTTCCGCATCGCAGACAAACAAAAGAGGCCCTGGGCATATCTCAACCAATAAACGTCGCGTCCATCCATATTTTTTTCTGACAAAGTTCTTTCATCACTCGCCTAGCCACAACGCTCACCGCTTGGGCTGCCGTTGACAACGGGATGTGACGAGCATGACACAGCGCGACAGTTCGACTCAAGGCAGGCGAACGAATCGGCAAACTCTTGAGCAATCCACTTTCAATCTCCGCCTTTAATGGCATGACTGGTAATATTGTTTGGCCCAAACCTGCCAATAACGAGTTGCGCAAAATGCTGATCGAACTAATATCAGCCATCACGTTGGGAGGAGCCAGGCCAGCGTTCAACGCTGCATCCTCAATGATTGGGCGCACACCATGTGGCTGCGCAGGCAAAATCAACTGTTGTTTGAGCGCATCCCTAAATGCCACAGAGGCCCTGACGCGTCCATTTTTTACAGGCGGCTGAAAAATAAGTGACATCCGCTCCGACACTAATGCTTCAAACAAAAACTCATCCAAGTGACCGTCGTCGAACAAAACCGACAAGTGCAGCGCGCCCGCCTGAAGCTGTTGAGTCAAGTTACCGGTTAGCTCTTCGGTCAACTCAAGATTGACCAAGGGCAACTCCTGACGAACTGCGGCAATGATCGGCAAGGCTAAGGCATGTGAGACGCTATGCGGCAAGCCAAAGATCACACGCCCCGAAGGCGCCTTGAGCATGCTTGAAACGCTCGCCTGCGCGTCGGCCACTTGTCTCAAGATAGACAATGCATGCTCATGAAAAATAACGCCTGCTTCAGTCAATGTCGCGCCGCGGCGCGAACGTAGAAACAGCGCAGCGCCAAGCTCGTCCTCCAGTTGTGCGAGCTGATGGCTGAGTGCAGATTGAGCAATATGCACCTTGGCGGCGGCTTTGGAAAATGTGCCGTGCTCTGCAATCGCCACAAAATAACGAAGTTGTCTAAGTTCCATTTCCACAATCCATCTGTAAATAAGATAGATATAGATTAAATCAATATTATACAGATAGTTTAAAAATCGTTCTAATAGCAGTACAGGTTGTTTACGAGCAACTGTTGACTACCCTCAACAGGCACCATTCGATCATTAGAGTGTGCGCGCGTCAAAACCGATTCTTCTTACCAGAGGATGGACACAAGGTGATCAATCGATCGGTTGATCACCTTTATTTTTGTACTCTGCTTGAAACACTAAACGACAATCATGTGCTTGCTTTGTTTATGCGCGACTTAGTCAGTACACTTGCCACATCTTTATAAAATTTACCTGCCTCGCATGGTCACACCAACGCACTCAGCGCCCCAGCCAGCCAATGCAAAACTTGAGGCGATGTTAAAAGGCCCTATCTTTATCACGCTGCTGAGCCTCGCCTGGCCCAATCTCGTCATGATGATCGCTCAATCCAGTACAGGTTTTATCGAGGCGTGGTTTTTATCCAAGCTCGGTATTGATGCACTCGCTGGCGCTGCACTAGTCCTGCCAATTTTGATGTTGATGCAAAGCATGTCCCAAGGCGCCATGGGCGGCGGCATCTCATCGGCCGTCGCCCGCGCACTGGGTGCTGGCCAACCCGCTCAAGCAAACAGCCTCGCTCTCCATGCGCTTGTGCTAAACACAGCATTGGGCATGATCTGCGCCACGCTCCTGATTGTCTTTAGCAGGCCCTTGTTTGAGTTGATGGGAGCCAAAGACGAGTCTCTTGTTGCGGCACTTGCTTACGCAAACATCGCGTTCCCTGGCTTAGTGCTCATGTGGATCATGAATGCGCTCGCGAGTGTGATCCGGGGCTCTGGCAATATGTTCACACCCGGCATCGTCATCTCAGGTGGCGCAATATTACTGATTCCCATTTCTCCGTTACTCATTTTTGGTTGGGGTCCTTTGCCTGCGCTCGGCATTGCCGGCGCAGGTTGGGCCTTGGTGTTGTATTACGCGAGTGGCACAGCAGTGTTACTTTGGTATGTGTTGTCAGGCCGTAACCTTGCTTGCCTTGAAAAAGGGTCACTCAGCTGGCCACCCATGCGTAACATTCTCGCCGTAGGGGGTTTCGCCACCCTCAATCCCCTCCTGACAAATGGCTTGATCGCATCCACTACAGCCGTTGTAGGCGCGTATCTTGGCACAGCGGCATTAGCCGGCTATGGCACGGCAGCAAGGCTTGAGTATCTGATTTTTCCAGTGGCATTCGGGATTGGCGCGCCGCTTGTCGCCATGGTCGCCTCTAACCTAGGCGCCAATCAGCCTGAACGCGCATTACGGATCGCCTTAACAGGCGGCGCCATGTCGTTTGTCGTTGCTGAGATTATTGGTATTGCAGCGGCGATCTGGCCACATGGCTGGATGCAGTTGTTTGGTGACGACCCGCACATGATTGAGGCAGGCGTGTCATACCTCAGGGTCGTGGGACCATTTTTCGGCTTCTTTGGAATGGGCTTTACGCTTTATTTTGCAGCGCAAGGCGCCAGAAAACTCGCCTGGCCTCTTGCCTCGGGCGTTCTACGTTTAGTCATCGCAGTACTGGGAGGCTGGGCGATCTTACACATCAGCGGCTCACTCAGTTGGTTCTTTGCCGCGTCAGCGCTGGCCATGACCTTATATGGCGTAGTGATCTTGGTGACGACCAATCCACGTATATGGTTTAGACGTTAACGTTTGCTGACCCGTTATGCCCGTAAATGATGTTTGTTAGGCGTAATATAAGAGCCCAAGATCATGCCAAACAAGCTCGCGAACAAACCAAACAGCTGGGGCGGTATTGGAATGTCCAAATCTGTGATTTCCAAAACAATCCATGTGGCCAAGCCAAAGAAAATCGCAAAGGCTGCACCAAGATTACTCGCTCGTTTCCAAAATAATCCTGCCACCAAGGGTACAAACGCTCCCGCAAGCGTGATGCGATAGGCATTTTCCACCATCGTATGGATGGTGGCTTCCGTCGCGACGGCATAGAGCGTGACCATCGCACTAAATACAAGTACCGTAATGCGCGTGGACCACAGTAACTGCCTGTCAGTCATATGGGGCGCAAAGCCCTTCAATATATTTTCAGTAAACGTAATGGATGGCGCGAGTAGTGTTCCCGAAGCCGTACTCATAATGACAGAAATCAGTGCGCCGAAAAAAATCACCTGCATGTAAAACGGCATGTGATTCATAATCAGCGTTGGTAAAATCAATTGTGAATCCGAATCGATCAGTCGAGCAACCATCTCTGGATCAATGATGTTGGCGGTATAGGCGAGAAGCAGTGGCACCGCTGCAAAAAAGAAATACGAAATTCCGCCCAAGGTCGTTGCCCACACCGCAATGGATTCATTACGTGAGGCATTCACACGTTGAAACACATCCTGTTGAGGAATCGAACCCAAAGCCATTGTCATCAAGGCTGCGATCCAACCGAGGATGTCCCAAATTGCAAGCGTGGGCAAAAATTCGAACTTACCTTCCGCAGAAGCTTTGGCGAGCACACTCGGTATACCGCCCGCCTGCTCTGCAGCAAAGTGCGTGACGAGCAACAGACCGATGATGATCACGATCATTTGTATAAAAGTTGTGAGCGCGACTGACCACATACCACCGAAAATTGTGTAGAGCACCACAACGCCCGCACCCAGCAACATCCCCTGTGTCATGGAGATCACATCGAGCGAGAGGACGTTAAACACCAGTCCTAGTGCAGTAATTTGTGCCGATACCCAACCGAGATAAGACACCACAATACAGATTGACAATAGCAATTCTGTTTGGCGGTTGTAGCGAATTCTAAAATAATCACCGAGCGTTAAAAGATTCATCCGATACAGCGGACGGGCAAACACCAGACCAAATAGAACGAGGCACAATGAGGCACCCAGTGGATCTGAAATGAGACCTCTAAAACCCTCTTTCAAGAATGTCGCAGAAATCCCCAATACAGTCTCAGCGCCAAACCAAGTCGCAAACACCATTGCCAAGACCATCGCCATAGGCAGATTGCGACCGGCCGTCACATAGTCACGCGCGTTGTGTACTTTAGAGGCGCCATACAGACCAACGGCAACTGAAACAGCTAGATAAGCAATCACGAGCCAGAGCAACATATCCAAAGTCCCTATTTATCACACGGTCTTGGGGAAAATTATTCGTTCGGATTATAGACATGAGAACTACATAATTTCGTGAAATAATCAAAAAGCATCGCGACCCACCAAACCTTCGGAGATGTCCATGCCCCAAACCTATTCGACTGCCGCTCGCTTGCTGCATTGGCTCACAGCCGTTTTTATCATCGCGTTGCTTGCTCTAGGCTTCTGGATGACTGAGCGCTCAGACGCTAATCTCTGGGATGCGCTCACCAACACCTTGTACGCCTGGCACAAGCTCATTGGTTTTCTCGTTCTGTTGTTGACCGCTATCAGGCTAGCAGTCAAGTTAAGCGCCACGCGCCCCCCTTATCCTGGGAGCGTTTCTCCGCTCACAATTAAACTCGCTGCCGCTGCCCATGGCACGCTGTATTTACTGTTGCTCGTTGTGCCACTTTTAGGCTGGGCCGGCGTGACAGCCTACCCGGCGTTGATTACCGTTGGCGGCTACGACCTGCCTGCCATGCCTGGCATCCCCAAAGACCAGGCATTGGCCAAGCAACTTTTTGAAATTCATGGCACCCTGGCTCTGGTCTTGGCAGGTCTGGCGCTTGCTCACATCGGAGCGGCACTGAATCATTTACTGCTCAAAAAGGACGGCGTCTTTCAGCGCATGTGGTGCAGACCTCGGGGATAATTCGCCTTGAAACCTAGGGAAAGCCCTTAAAGGTGCGATTTCTTCATGCGAACAGGCGCGCAGCGCTGCAAACTTTGTTACATTGTGCGCTCGATGGGGAGTAGCTCGGGATCATCTCAACAGGTTGCAAAACCTGACCAATGAACCTTCGACAAGTCGTCATACACGAAGCCTAGCGTATTCAGCGCTTCCGGTTTGTCGGGCATCGGGTCATTCACTGACTCGCTGAGCAAGACCATCGCTTCCCCCTCTTACACCAAAGGCTTCTTATAATTATGGAAATGTTCTCTACCCCCTGGTGGTCTGCGCTACTGGCCATCATCATCATCGATCTCGTCCTCGCGGGCGACAACGCTATCGTGATTGCGCTTGCCGCGCGCAAGCTGCCTCCAGCCCTTCAGAAAAAGGCCATCATTTGGGGTACCGTCGGTGCCATCGTTGTACGTTCGGCCATGACACTTGTGGTCGTCTGGCTGCTCAAGATCCCCGGTCTCATGCTAATTGGTGGCTTGGGCTTGATCTGGATCGCCTACAAGCTTCTAGCTGACTCTGGCGAAGAAGAAGGCCATGACGACATGAAAGTCAATGGCTTCTGGGGTGCGATGAAAACGATCATCATCGCGGATGCCCTGATGGGTATCGACAATGTGCTCGGTGTCGCAGGCGCCGCCCAAGGGTCGTTCGATCTGGTCGTGCTCGGTCTGCTGATCAGTATTCCAATCGTTGTGCTGGGCAGTACCGTTGTACTCAAGATTGTTGAGCGCTTCCCGATCGTCATTAGCCTCGGCGCAGCCGTTTTGGCCTTCACAGCCGGCAAAATGATCGTGAACGAACAGCTTCTGAGCGATATTTTCAAAGCTGGCACCAGCACCGCAACCATCATGTATTGGGGTGTGATTGTGGTTTCCATCGTAGGTGTTTTAGTGGTTGGTCAGATGAAGGCCAAAAAAGCTAAAGCCGCCTCACAATCGCACTAATCGCACTCAGCTTTACGCAGGTGCGCAGTTGGAAATGGCCCCTCTGGGGCCATTTTTTCATCCCTCACTTTCGACAACTCGATCGACACTTCTGCTTTACACTCATTCATAACCCCACTTAAAGAGCAGCAACTATGCAGATCAATTTAAAAGGTAAGCGCGCCCTGATCGCCGGTGGCAGTCGCGGTATCGGCCTAGGAATCGCCCAGTGTTTCGCTCAAGCGGGCGCCGATGTGTCAATTTGTGCCCGTACACCAAGCTCTCTGGCCGAGGCGCAAAAAATCCTCTCACAATATGGTGGTCGCGTCATGACGACCGCTTGCGATTTGGGAAATGCCGAGGAGATTCAATCTTGGGTGAATCACTCGGCTACTGAGTTAGGCGGCGTCGACATCTTGGTCAATAACGCCTCGGCGTTTGGTCGTCAAGATAACGAGGAAGACTGGGCGGCGAGTGTGCAAATTGATTTGATGGCTGCGGTTCGTGCCAGCGCTGCTGCAATGCCTTTCCTAGAAAAACAAGGGGGTAACATCATTCACATTTCCTCGATTTCTGGCCTCAAAGCGACCGTTCGCTCGGTGCCTTATGGTGCGATCAAAGCCGCCATGATGGAATACACACAGACGCAAGCCTTGTCCTACGCCAAGAAAAATATCCGAGTCAACTGTATCGCACCAGGTTCTGTGTTTTTCGAAGGTGGAAACTGGGACAAGGTCAAACGCGATAACCCAAAACTGTACGAAGCGACGCTCGCCAAAATCCCTTTTGGCCGCTACGGTAAACCTGAAGAAATTGGTCAAGTTGTCGCCTTTCTCGTCAGTGATCTGGGTTCTTGGGTCACCGGCCAGACCATCGTTGTCGACGGCGGACAAACACTCTAGTCAATGGAACATCCTATGCGCACTCCTTTAAAGACAATCCTAGGCTTAGCACTGGTGACATTACTGCTTGGCTGCAGCAGCTTCAGAAAAGAACAAAAAAATGAAGCGCAAGTCGTTCCTGAGCGTGCCGCTGAAGTCATCTTTAAAAATATGTCGGCCATACAGGTTAAAAACAGCTTGATGAGCGCTTGTTCTCAGAGCCGGATGCGTATGTTGCCCGATCAAGCCGAAGTTCTCTGCATTCGCAATCGACTCAGCGAAGACCGTGAACAGATGTTGGTAACACTTGCAAATGACGACTTTGCTAGAAACATCACTGACAACGTCAAATTCGTCATCACACCCGAGGGACGTGATGTCCGCGTCATCGGTCATGCATATCTTCAGTTTGCTTCACCGCTCGGCGTTGAGTTTGATGCGGGCGTCAAAATAAAGCGTATCAATCTACTCGATAACGCCTCATTTTCAATGCTTGAGGCGCTACTGAAACAAGCAGGTAGCACGCAGCCTTAAACGCTAATGCGCCTCAACGAGACACCCTGCACATGACCCCGCCGAACACGACAAAATCAACCAACCCCCACGAACTCACCCAGCTCTTTGAAAAAAACAAAGAGTGGGTTGCCTCGGTCATCAAAAGTGACCCTGAGTTTTTTAATCGCCTTGCCAATCAGCAATCCCCCGAATACCTATGGATCGGATGTTCAGACTCACGCGTACCCGCTAATCAAATCACAGGGCTCGCACCTGGCGAAGTCTTCGTTCACAGAAATATTGCCAACGTTGTGGTGCATACCGACCTCAATGCACTCTCCGTGATTCAGTTTGCTATTGATCAACTCAAAGTCAAACACATCATCGTCGTGGGTCATTATGGCTGTGGTGGTGTGCGGGCCGCGATGGAAAATGTCCGTATCGGCTTAGCGGATAATTGGATTCGTCATGTCAAAGACGTGCATGACAAGCACGGGACCTACCTCGGCCGGCTCACCAACAAGGCCGAACGGCTTGATCGCTTGTGCGAACTCAATGTCATCGAACAGGTGGTGAATGTGTGTCAGACCACAAGCGTCCAAGACGCCTGGCAGCGCAATCAGTCCGTGACTATCCACGGGTGGGTCTATGGCGTAGAGGATGGACTTGCAAGGGATCTGGGCGTGAGCGTTGCGACTCCCGACGAACTCGAGCAACGCTATCAGCTAGTGTTAGCCAAACGCTTTACCTGAGGTCGAGAGGCTCTGGCGTCTGAGACGCCAGAACAACCAAAAAGCAATCGTCAGGTTGAGCGCATTCCAGATCAAGCCGTTAATCATCGCGACCTTATAAGATCCGGTGACGTCAAATATTTTCCCGGACATCCAGCCACCGAGAGCCATGCCAAGCATCGTTGCCATAATGACCGCCCCCACGCGACGCCCAGTTTCCGCAGCCGGGAAATGCTCACGAATAATAATCGCGTAAGACGGCACAATGCCGCCCTGAAATAATCCGAACGTCGCAGCAATCAGATAAAGCGACACTAAGCCATCAAAGGGCAAAAACATCAGCAACGCAATACCCTGCAAGGACGAGCCCAACAAGAGCGTTCGAATACCTCCAATTTTGTCGCAAATCATCCCTGAAATCAGACGACTCACCACCCCGCACGCCAGCATCAGCGACAACATTTCCGCACCACGCGCCGCGCCATAGCCTAAGTCGACACAGTAAGCCACGATATGCACCTGCGGCATCGACATCGCCACGCAACACGCCAACCCGGCAATGATCAAGAATGCCTGGGCCTGCCCCATGCTCAACCCAAAAGGGCGTGTCGAAGAAAAGGTGGTTGAAACCGAGGAAGGAGAAACCACATTAAGCGGGGGACGTCGCCTCAAAAACAAAGCAAGAATCCCCATGCTGACGCCACAAACAACGCCCATCCAAAGATAGGTCTCTCGCCAACCAATCGTCGTCACCCCCCATTGCGTTAAATAGGGCCAGACAGAGCCCGCGAGATAGTTACCGCTCGCACACACCGCCACCGCGATACCGCGTCGTTTGTTCCACCATAGAGAAGTATCCGCCACAAGAGGAGCAAAAGTCGACGAAGTCCCCAACAAGCCCAAAAAAAGCCCGTGCGCCATCGCAAAACCCATGATACTAGTGCTCAATCCCGCCCAGATAAAACCGATCACAATGCCGGCCGAACCGATGAGCAAAGAAATCGTGACCCCAAAACGATCCGCGATCTTTCCCATGTAAACCCCACCCACACCAAAACCAATCATCATTAGGGTGTAGGGTAACGAAGCGTCCGAGCGTGATACCCCGAACTCAGCTTGCACTTCAGGCAGAACAACCGCCACGACAAACATACAACTGCTGCCCATCAGCATGGCCAACAATGCACTCACCAAACGCCAAAAGGCATAACGCGAGTCGATGAGTTCTGCAGGTGCCGGGATGTTGTTCATAATAAGCATTCAGGAGGACGATGCAGCGTAACATGACTCAAACCATCACAACAGCACGCTATATGGACGTACACTCTAATCCATGACAAGTACTCTGTGGTTTACGCCGGTTTTCATTCTCATTTGGAGCACCGGTTTCATCATCGCCCGCTACGGCATGCCCTACTCCGAACCGATGACCTTTTTGGCGATTCGCTTTGGCGCAGTGGTGCTGTGCATGCTCCCGATTGTCCTATGGCTCAAAGCCCCTTGGCCGCGCGGGCGACAAGTCTGGCACATCGCCATCGCTGGCGCTCTTTTTCAGTTTTGCTACTTGGGCGGGGTCTGGGCAGCCGTCAAACTCGGCATGTCTGCAGGGCTGGCAGCACTTATAATCGGCTTACAGCCTATTTTGACTGGTCTGCTCGCTTCTTTTGTCTCTGAACGCGTGTCTCCCAGGCAATGGCTCGGTCTCGTTTTAGGTCTGACGGGGGTCGCGCTTGTCGTGTTTACCAACATCAGACTTGAAGGTCTTTCTATAGCCAGCACTTTACTCGCCTTTGCCGGTATGTTTGCCATCACCTCTGGCACGCTTTATCAAAAGCGGTTTTGCCCCACCTTTGATTTACGCACCGGCTCGGTGATTCAGTTTTCCATCAGCACCTTGCTCTGCGTGATCATGATGTTTATGTTCGAAACACGCGAGATTCAGTGGACCGTTCCAATGATCGGGGCGATGCTATGGGGGATTTTGGCGATTTCAATAGGCGCCATGAGCCTGTGGTTCATCTTGCTAAGACGTGGCGACGCCACTAAAGTCAGCAGCATGATGTATCTGGTGCCACCCACCACGGCAGTCATGGCCTGGGTCTTGTTTGATGAGCCCTTGACACCCACAGTGCTGGTGGGCATTTTTATCACCATGCTGGGTGTACTCATCATCAACCAGACCTCCTGGCCCAGTTGGCTCAGACTCCGAACCTGATACCCTCAGATTAGACGGCTTAGCCGATTGAGCCAGTTAAGACTTTATCGACGGCTTTGCCAAATTAACAATCCTGTGACCAAGACTACCGCCACCACCATGGTGATCGGCAAGTGATCCGCAGCAGTGAGTGTATGGAACATCTCCTCCAGCAAACTTTCGCCATGCCCGGGGTGTGCACTCGCTTGAGTGCCGATGACAGACAACGCCCCAAGAACCACAAGTTTTTGCTTTTTCATCCACTTATCCTTAAAACGTACCCTCAAACGAGGCCTTCAAATATAACCTGCAGAAACGATCCGAGCCCGTTAAACTTGCTATTACGTTCAGCCATCATATGTACGCACCAGTTTGGTTCATTTACGCACTCATGTCCGGAGACCATGCAACATGACAGTTATTACTAGCGTCGAAGATTTACGCGTTCTCGCTAAAAAACGTGTCCCGCGTATGTTTTACGATTACGCAGACTCGGGCTCCTGGACTGAAAGCACGTATCGTGCCAACGAAAGCGATTTTCAAAAAATTAAACTGCGTCAGCGTATTTTGGTCAACATGGAGCACCGCTCAACGGTGACCACCATGATCGGTCAAAAAGTTGCAATGCCCGTTGCCATTGCCCCCACCGGCTTGACTGGGATGCAGCACGCAGATGGTGAGATTTTGGCGGCCCGCGCAGCCAAAGACTTTGGCGTCCCATTTACGCTCTCAACGATGAGTATTTGTTCGATCGAGGACGTCGCGGAAGGGACCGACTTTCATCCCTTCTGGTTCCAGTTGTATGTGATGAAAGATCGTGACTTTATTGAACGTTTGATTGAGCGGGCTAAAAGCGCTAATTGTTCTGCGCTCGTCCTCACACTTGATTTGCAAATCCTCGGCCAACGCCACAAAGATCTGAAAAACGGCTTGAGCGCTCCGCCAAAAATGACGCTTGCCAACATCATCGACATCGCCACCAAACCGCGCTGGGCGCTTGGCATGCTCGGCACGCAGCGCCGTCAGTTTGGCAACATCGTCGGACACGTCAAAGGCGTTTCCGACATGAGTAAGCTGAGCGAATGGACCGCGTCGCAATTTGATCCCGCGCTCAACTGGAACGACGTCGAATGGATCAAAAAACGTTGGGGCGGCAAGCTCATCCTTAAAGGCATTCAAGACCCCGAGGACGCTCGTCTCGCGCTCAATAGTGGCGCCGATGCTTTGATCGTCAGCAATCATGGCGGACGTCAACTCGATGGCGCAGAATCCAGTATTCAATGCTTACCCGCCATCGTTGATGCGGTCGGCAAACAAATCGAAGTCCACATGGATGGTGGTGTGCGCAGCGGGCAAGACGTCCTCAAGGCACGTGCACTCGGTGCACAAGGCTGCTACATCGGTCGTGCGTTTTTGTACGGTTTAGGTGCCATGGGGGGGCCAGGCGTTACCAAAGTACTGGAAATGCTTCACAAAGAGCTCGACCTGACGATGGCTTTTTGCGGCCGTACGGATGTTGAAACCGTAGATAAAAGTATCCTACTTCCTGGCACATATCCTGTCTGACGAATACTTAATTTGTCATCAAACTATGATTAAATTGCGATCGTTCATTACACCTAGTTACAAATAAAAAATGACTTCGAAAAATAGCACAATGCGTTCATTGCCACGCTGGATTTTCATGAGCCGTTGGCTCCAGGCACCACTCTATTTGGGCCTGATCGTCGCCCAAGGTATCTACGTCTGGCAGTTTTGGAAAGAACTGATTCACCTCATTGGCATGATGGGCGTTGAAAAATCAGTCACTGAAACTGAACTCATGTTGATTGTGCTCGGCTTGATCGACGTAGTAATGATTTCGAACCTCCTGATCATGGTGATCGTTGGTGGCTGGGAGACTTTTGTCTCCAGACTTGATCTCGAAGATCATCCGGATCAGCCTGAATGGCTCTCGCATGTCAATGCCGGAGTTCTCAAGGTCAAACTCGCGACAGCCATCATCGGTATCTCCTCGATTCACCTGCTAAAAACCTTTATTAATGCGCCCAGCATCGATGACTCAACGATGATGTGGCAAACCATCATTCATCTGGCTTTTGTGGTGTCCGCTCTCGCCATCGCCTATACCGAAAAGCTGCTGCACTCAAAACACTGACATGCCACCATCATGCAACGTCGCCAACTCTTAGGCCTAGCGGCCGCCTCGGCGGCCTCTGCTGCCTTAATTAGCTTACCTAGAACGAGTTGGGGACAATTAAGTTGGCCATCCGACCCCTTCACACTCGGGGTCGCAAGCGGCTCCCCTACAAGCCAGTCCATGGTGCTATGGACACGCCTGGGTCGAGAAGCGCTTGCCCAAGCCGGCCAGTCGCTTGCGCCTGTACCCGTCACTTGGCAACTGGCTGACGACCCACAATTTACCCACATCGTTCAACAAGGTTCCCTCACCGCCGTGCCTGAGCTCGGTCATTCCTTGCACGCCGAGGTTGAGGGTCTCTTACCTGCACGCACATACTTTTATCGCTTTCTCACTGGGAACGCCAGTAGCCCTGTCGGGCAAACACGTACCTTTCCCGCGCCTCATCAACCCGCGTCAAGACTTCGACTCGCCTATGCCTCCTGCCAGCGCTGGGGAGATGGTTTTTACTCGGCTTATCGTGACATGCGCGAGCAAAATATTGATGTCGTCATGTTTTTGGGCGACTACATCTATGAGTACCCTGCCTCTGCCTCACGCGATGTCAGGCCCACGACAGGTGGCTGGGTCATCTCCTTGGAGAATTACCGCGATCGTTATGCACTCCACAGGTCAGACCCGCATTTACAAGCCATGCATGCGGCCTGCCCATGGATCGTGACCTGGGATGATCACGAAGTTCAAAATGACTATGCTTCCTTAACTCCGGGCTTTCCAGGCGACGACACCGTCTCATCTTTTGTTGAGCGCAGGCGTGCGGCTTACCAAGCCTTTTATGAACATATGCCGTTTCGCTACACTGACTTTGCACAGCTTATTCAGCATCAAGGCAATCAAGCTCAAGTCTTTGGCAGCGTTCAATTCGGTCAACTCGCCACACTCTATACCCTCGACAATCGTCAATACCGGGATCGTCAAGCGTGCACGCCCCAGGACCGTTTTGGAAGCGCTCGGATCAATCCTGATCAATGCGCACCCCTCACACAAGATAACCGAACGCTACTCGGAGAAATTCAAGAAAGGTGGCTCACACGCCAATTTGAACGTAGCCCTTCAACATGGAATGTCATTGGCCAACAAAGCCTGCTTGGACCACGCGGCGCAGGTACCACCCCCTCTTTTCTCTCTAACGACGGCTGGGGGGGCTATCCTGCTGCGCGACAGCGACTCATCGATGCCATGCGCACGACGCGCTTAAAAAATCCGGTTGTGCTGGGTGGTGACGTACACCAAAACTGGGTGGGTCATATTTTGTCCAATTACTCTCAGCCCGATAGTCAGACGGTTGGGGTAGAGTTTTGCGGCACAAGCATCTCCTCGCGCAACAGTGCAACGCAGCTTGCGATTGCAGACATGTTGAGCAACAACCCCCATTTTGTCTTTGCAAATGCCGAGTATCGTGGCTATGGTGTAGTGGATGTCACGCCACAAAATATGACCACCACGTTGCGCGCAGTTAAAAACGTGAGAGATCCAAACTCTGAGGCGATGACACTTGCGCGCTTTTCTGTTGAAGCAGGGCAATCCAAGGTCCACAGCTTGTAAATCACTCATGTCCGCTGGGTGCCTAAGCCCAACCCGCTTATGTTAATACCCCTTATGGCGTATATCCACGGGTTGAAAAGTTTTATACTGTTTAGCTTCAATATGTAAGCGCACAGAGGATTAGACGAACAAAGCTATCCTTTTCGTCTGGTGCTCCGTTTAGACTCATCACAATTATTAGTCGGTGCAGCGTGGATACTTCTAGCGATTCTTCTGTCTCGGGTCACATTTATTTGATCGACGATGATGCCTCCATTCGGAGCGCACTCCTTGGTACGCTATCGCGCTTAGGCTACTCTGTCAGCGTTTACGAGGCCCCTGATCACTTTCTAAGAGACGCAGTCCCAATTTCGCCTGCAGTAGTATTGCTGGACATGCATATGCCAGGTAAATCCGGCGTAGAAGTTCAAGCCGAACTCATCGCAAACAAATGGCGCACACCCATTATTTTTATCAGCGGCGAAAGCCTTCCCGCTCAAATCATACGCGCAATGAAGCAAGGTGCAGCAGACTTCCTGCTCAAGCCTTTTTCAATGGAATCACTGCTGCGTGCAATCGATAGCGGTCTTGCAAAAGATGCGGAACAACACGCTTTGCTGTTGCATTCACTCAACATCCAGCAGCGCTATGGACAACTCACTCCACGAGAAAAAGAAATCTGCGGCGAAATAGTCTCTGGGCGCTCAAACAAGGAAATTGCTGAGTTAAGTGGTTCAGCGGCCCCAACAGTCAAACTGCATCGCGCCCGAGTGCTGAACAAGATGCGGGCTAAATCCCTCAGTGATCTGATTGCGATGTTCGAGGGCACAGACCTATTACCTTCGAGCAAAAGCCTTAGCTAGGCGGCAGCTCAGTCTTTAGCTGCACATCAGACACCCATTCACGCCATAACGCAACCATCAGGGCCATCAAGACGGGCCCAATAAAAAGGCCGACAAAACCCATCGTTGTCACACCACCGACCAATCCAAAGAAAGTTGGCAGAAATGGCAGTTTGACCGGCCCCCCCACGAGTCGAGGGCGTAAGGTCTTGTCTACGATAAACAACTCAATGGAGCCCCAGGCGAACAGAGCGGCTCCAGTCAATGGCTCGCCAGAACCCACAAGGTAAAGCGAAACCAATCCGCACGCCAAGGGTGCTCCCCCCGGAACCATAGCCATCACCGCGGTGATCACGCCCAACAGCACAGGAGAGGGTACGCCAGCGATCCAATAGGCCGAACCTAGAATCACGCCCTCACCGATCGCGATTAAACCCATTCCCGTCACCGTCGAACTAATCGTGGCGGGAATCACACGCGAAAAATGCTGCCAACGCAGCGGCAGCACACGCTCACCCAAAATATCCAACTGACCGACCATCCGATGTCCGTCTTTATAGACAAACATCAACGTGATCAGCATGAACAATAAGGTCAAAAATATATGAAATAAATTGCCCGTTGTGGACAAGATTAAACGGTAAATGTTGCCAATATGTTGACCGCTGATGATTTCAACCATGGCACCCAAGTCATGCGGTTGCCCGAGATATTCGTCCCAATATCCTCCCAGACGTTCACCCACCAGGGGAAGGGAAGAGATCCAGGCAGGGGCGCTGATCCCCTCTTTATTGGCGGCAATCAACCAGACCAATAGGTGCGTCACCTCGTTGATTGCAAAATAGAGCGCCGCAGAGAGGGGCGCAATCAGAACAAGGGTAATAAAAGCCAATGCACCGCTCGCAGCAAGCGTCGTTCGACCCCCGCACAGCTTGACCCAGCGAGAGTAAAGCGGCCAGCTGGCAAACCCCACAATGAGGGCTGCCAGCACCGGCACCAAAAAGCCTCTAAAAAAATAAACGCCTGCTGCCAGCAACAACACCAGCAGAATGCGCGCGACAATGTGGACCGGTAAAACGGGCTGCATTAGGTCAGCACTCGCGTGGGTGTTCCGGCAGCAAAGGCCTCGATATTGGCCACGACATTCTTATAAAACACCGCAAAGTTCTCAGGTGTGGCGTAACCCAAATGCGGCGTCAGCACCGTACGCGGTACTTGGCGCCAAGGATCATTAGGCAAGACAGGCTCAGACTCATAGACGTCCAGACCTGCGCCACCAATCTTGCCTTGCTCAAGCGCCTGTTTCAACGCAGTCAGATCCACCAAGCCAGCACGCGAAGTGTTGACCAGATACGCAGTTGGCTTCATCAACTGAATGCTCGCGGCATCAACGATCTTTCGCGTACGGTCGCTCAACACAAGGTGAACACTGATTGCATCAGAGGTGTTGAAAAGCTCTTCTTTGCTCACGAGTTTGACGCCGGCCTCTGCAGCGCGCTCTGCAGTCAGATTAGGACTCCACGCCACCACTTCCATGCCGAAAGCTGTGCCAACACGGCCGACTTGTTGGCCCAAATTGCCAACACCCAACAAACCAAGTCGCTTACCTTTAATCGTGGGGGGCATTGAAGTCTGCCACAGACCCTTTTTCATATTGGCGTATTCTTGAGGAATCTTTTTAAACAGTGCGAGCAATAACGACCAAGTGAGCTCAGCCGTTGCCCCGGTGCTCAGCGGATCGCCAGGCGAGCCTGATACAACGACACCCGCTTGTCGGCAAGCATCCAAATCAATCGAGTTGTTACGCAACCCTGTCGTGACCAACAGCTTCAGTTGAGGCATGGCCCGAATCACCGATGCGGGGAAGGCCGAACGTTCACGCATTGCCACCACCACATCAAATGGCGCGAGGGTCTCAGCCAGCTTGTCAGGCTGAATAAATTCATTAAAAAAAGTGATGTCAGCGTTGAGCGAATCCCAATTGGTCATTCCTTGGGCTACTTTCAAATAATCATCCAGTACGGCAATACGCATCTCTATCTCCGGTTCGAACTCATTAACGTTATTTTCAACAGAATTTTTTTTTACTTCAAGCGTTTTTCAATGTCTTCTTTTGGTATTGCTCCGCCAACGCGACTGCCATCAGCAAAAAACAAAGCAGGCGTTCCACGTACCATCAGTTTTTTACCCAAGGCAAGCATTTGCTCGATCGGCACCTCACAATCTAGCGTTGGAGGTACCTTGCCCTTGAGCATCCAAGCGTCCCAAGTCGCGGCGCGATCTTTTGAGCACCAGACATTTTTGACCTTTTGCGTCGAATCAGGCGACAAAATAGGGAAAGGAAAGGTGTAAACCGTCAGATTATCGATTTCACCCAGGGACTTACGCAATACTTTGCAATAGCCACAATTGGGGTCTTCGAAAATCGCGAGCTGACGTGAGCCATCACCCTTGACCTGCTTCATCGCCAATTCAAAAGGTAACTGATTGAAAGGCACTTGCGCGATCGCATCCATACGCTCACGCGTGTAATCTTGGCGCGTTTTGGCATCAATCAAAACGCCATCAAACACAAAGGTGACCTTTTCGTCCGTAAAAACCAAGTCTGGGCCCAACTGAATTTCATATAAACCGTAGGGCGTCAGACGCACTGCCGTAATCTCCGGATTGTCAAATCGCTGTGCAAATAACTTTTGAACAGCCAGCGACTTGGCATCCGTTGTGACAGGCTGAGTGGGGGAGGCCGAGGCACCCTGAGCAAAGGCACCCACCCAAAACGAGGAGGCACACAACACTGTCAGACCAAAAATTAAACGCTTTACCATCACTTCTCCTAACGAGAGGCACCTGCAATTAAAAAACGCTTAACAAACGGTAACTGCTCCACGATGTTCATGCCTGTATTACGCAACCAAGCCACAGGAGCTTGGGGTGCCTCAAACAAACGAAATAACCCATCGGTGACTAGACGTAAGGCCAAAACCGGCTCCGCGCGCGCTCGACGATAACGTCTCAACAACATCGCATCCCCAGGGCTGCGGAAAGATTCACGGTTCGCTATGGTATCAACAAGTGCCTCGACATCACCCAAACCTAGGTTGAGTCCCTGACCCGCCAAAGGATGAATGCGATGGGCGGCATCTCCGGCTAACACCAGACCGTCGGTCACCATGGGAGATTGATTCAAACTCAAAGGAAAACCTTGTATCGCTCCTCTCATGGTCAGCTTACCTAGGCGGGACGCCGTCATCCAAGACAGTCTGTGGCTCAAAAACTGAGCCTGCTCGGGCTCGGACATCGCTAACACCTCGCGGGCGAGCATGTCCTTGGCCGACCACACCATGGACACCTGTGGCCCCTGCGCAGTCGTTGGCATCGGCAATAACGCCAACACGCCTTCCGAGGTAAACCACTGCAATGCCGACCCTTGATGCGGGAGTGCGCTGTTGAAATGCGCAACCAGACCTGTCGCACCATAAGGCCGCACGGTCACGGGCACACCTGCTGCCATACGAAGCGGAGATTGAGCACCATCGGCGGCAACAAACAACGCCGCCTCCAACACCGTCGCTTGGTCTGTCGTGAGACTACCTGGCGCATAGCTGGCAAACTTTTCTTGTATCCATGGCACGCCAAACAGCTGCACAGCCTGAGTCAGCACACGCTCGATCTCGAGCGCCTCCACAATCCAGGCAAGCTCATTTTGCGCCGTCTGCCAAGCATTTAAATTCAGTAAGCCATCGCCATCGCCATGAATCTCCATCGCTTCGACTGGTGTCAGTCGCCGAGCATCCATAAGATCCCAGACCCCTAGCCCCGCAAGAAATCGCTGACTTGCAGGTGAGATTGCATAGACACGCGAGTGAAACACTTCGGGTTGCGCGGAGTCGAAACTGCGCTTAGGTCCCAATAACGTCACTTTCTCGCCACGACGCGCAAAACCTAGCGCGGTCGCTAGACCGACGATACCCGTACCACAGACGACAATTGGCGTTTTCATCGAAAAATCTTCATCGCGCCGTAGGCTGACCAGCCTGCTTGGGCCACAACACCCACATTTGTCCAGGCTGCTTCATGCGGCCCGCCATATTGCCCGCGGCCTCACCAAACCCCCAGTAAAAGTCTGCGCGTGCCGCGCCTTTGATCGCGGTCCCGGTATCCTGCGCAAACACGAGGCGGTTGAGAGTTTCATTTGAGGACGGCATTGTGGTCGTCAAAAACACCGGCGTACCGAGTGGAACAAAATTGGTATCAATCGCGATCGAACGCTGCGCCATCAAAGGAATGCCATAGGCGCCCTTTGGTCCGATTTCCGGATCGGTCACGGGCTCTTCCTGAAAAAATACTAACGCTGGATTCGCATTGAGCATTTCTTGGACCCGATTAGGATTGCGCTTGGCCCAGGCACGGATATTTTGCATGGAGGTTTGAGCAAGAGGAATTTCACCCTTGTCTGCTAGCCACTTGCCAATTGAGACATAAGGATGACCGTTGTGATCGGCATAGGCAACGCGAATCGTTTTGCCATCGGGTAACTGAACGCGCCCCGAGCCCTGAACCTGCAAAAAGAAATTGTCGACCGGATCATCCACATACACAACAGCCGGGGGACGACGGCCTGAGGACTCAAGCGCTGCGCGGCTGTCGTAGGGCACGACGCGCTTGCCTTCGAGTTTGCCGCGCACGCGCTTGCCTGCAAGCTCGGGATACACCCGTCCTAGATCAATTGTGAGCAAGTCAGCAGGGACTGTGTAGAGTGGCCATTGGTTCGCACCGCCTTTGGTGCGTGAACCTTTTACCAGGGGCTCGTAATAACCCGTCACGATGTTGCTGGCGGGCTTGCCGTCAGGACCTTGCAGGCGCCACGGTGAAAGCCACGTCTGAATAAAGCGACGCACGGCTTGAGGATCATTGGCTGCGGGAGCCCGCTTGGGGTCCACCGCTGCTGCACACACCGGCTGCCATGCTTGAGGTGTTGCCCGAGTCGGACCGGCGAGATTGGTCGAAGTCGGGCGCATCAGACCCCGACAGTTTCTAACAAACGTCGTCCAAACATTTCGTAAATCATCATTATTCCAGCCGGGCAAGTCTGACCAGCCTGCGGCGACAAATTTACCTTGGAGATTACGCGCAGCGCTATCGGGTAACGCACTGATGCCAGGGACCGTCAAAGGTGCCTCTGGCGTCGCCACCCCGGGCTCAACGGTCTCTAGGGGCGTCGACACGGTCGAACAGCCTGCAATGAGCACCAGCATCGTAGCCAAAGCGAGGAGAGAAACTCTTTTTTGCATCGTTCAATCTCAATCTATGTTCAGGACAACAGATAGTTAGTGCAAAATCAGCATAGAGCTTAGTGCAGAGTGCGCGGCATTGCCAGAATAAACTCCGGAATATCCACCTCAAACGGCACGCCATTTTCACCGACACAGTGGTAGCTGCCACGCATCGTTCCAACCGGATTTTTAAGCGGACAACCGCTCGTGTACTCAAACGTTTCGCCTGGCGCAAGCAAAGGTTGTTGCCCCACTACACCCAAGCCGCGCACCTCATGCTCGCCTAGTTCACCATCGGCGATGACCCAGTGACGGCTGATCACCTGAACCGGCCGTTCACCTATATTGGTGATCCGCACCTTGTAGGCGAACACAAACTGGTGTTTGCCCGGATCAGACTGTTCCGGTACAAAATGCGGCTCAACCACCACTGAGAGCTCAAAAGGTTTCACAAGCACATCCAAAGAAAACTGCAATAATGAGGGTTACCTAGACTCGCGACTCGATCATCATGCCAGAAACTCAAGCCTTACCGAAGGCCCGTCTCGCGCCAAGCATTTTATCCGCTGACTTCGCCCGACTGGGAGAAGAAGTAAAAAATGTTGTGGCCGCTGGTGCCGACTGGATTCATTTTGACGTCATGGACAACCATTACGTTCCCAATCTGACTATCGGCCCTATGGTTTGTGAGGCTATTCGCCCGCATGTTCAAGTCCCGATTGATGTCCATTTGATGGTCGAACCCGTCGACAGCCTCATCCCGATGTTTGCCAAAGCAGGCGCCAACGTCATCACCTTTCACCCCGAGGCCTCCCGCCATGTTGATCGCAGCCTCTCGCTAATCTGTGACCAAGGCTGTCAGGCAGGTTTAGTCTTTAACCCCGCCACCCCTCTGGAATGGCTCGCGCATGTGATGCACAAGGTGGACATCATTTTGCTGATGTCGGTCAACCCAGGTTTTGGTGGTCAAAGTTTTATCCCAGGCACGCTGACCAAACTGCGTCAGGTGCGCGCCCTGATTGACGCCCACACCCAGGCAGGCGGTCAGCCCATCGCCCTCGAGGTCGATGGCGGCGTCAAGGCGGACAATATTGGCGCCATCCGGGCGGCAGGTGCGGACACCTTCGTCGCAGGCTCCGCTATTTTTGGCCAGCCCGATTACGCCCAGGTCATCCAGGAAATGCGTAAACAAATCGCCCGCGCAGATCAACAAGCGGGTCAATAAAAATGTCCTCATCCAAATCCTACGACGCGGTCCTGCTTGACCTGGACGGCACCCTGATGGACACGATTCCCGATCTGGCGATCGCCGTCAACGCCATGCTGACCGAGCTGGACTTTGCGACCATGCCACAGGCAGAAATCTCGACCTACATCGGCAAAGGCTCAGACAATCTGATGCGCCGTATTCTGGCAACCGCCCAAGGCGGCAAACCTGCCTCAGAAGCGCTGTTTTTGCGTGGCCGCGACATCTACTACGCCGAATATCACAAGATCAATGGTGATAACGCCATCATTTTCGACGGGGTCATCCCCGGACTTGAGCGTCTCCAGAGCATGGGTCTCAACATGGCTGTGGTGACCAACAAAAACACCGAGTTCACCATGCCTTTGCTTGAACGCACCGGCCTCTTGCGTTTTATGCAAGGCGTTGTCTGCGGCGATACCCTGGCTGAGCGCAAACCCCATCCTGCCCCGATGTTGCATGGTTGCGCACTGGTCGGATCCCAACCTGCCCGCACCTGTGCCGTGGGGGACTCGATCAACGACGCCTTATCGGCACGTGCAGCAGGCTGCTCAGTCCTGGCTGTCCCCTATGGTTACAACGAAGGACAGAGCGTGCACACTCTGGATGTCGATGCTATAGTAGACTCCATTGATGCTGCAGCGCTTTGGGTTGCTGCCCGCTAGAACGGATTCATTACGCTTTTGAGAGTTAGATTTTCAGATGAACACACCCGCTCACATCCAAGCCATTCCCCGCGCCTCGTGGCGCTGGTGGCGTTTGTGTTCCGGGTGATGGTTCGTCTGACTCCGGCCGCGAGGCTATAAACCTCAAAGCCAATAATACAAACCAAGCCCGTCCAACCATGGCCGGGCTTTTTTTTTGGTAAACCCGGTCTGCTAACTGCGAGAACCGCCCGAACAGATGACTGAAATCGAATTTAAAGCCCTCGCGGCTCAAGGCTATAACCGCATTCCATTGATCGCCGAAACCTATGCCGATCTGGATACCCCTTTGGGGATTTACCTCAAGCTCGCGCACACCGGACCGCAGGGCGGCAAAAACTCCTGCCTGCTCGAATCGGTGGTCGGCGGCGAGCGCTTTGGTCGTTATTCTTTTATCGGTCTGCCTGCGCGCAATGTCATCCAAGCGCGTGGCAGTAAAACGACCTTATTACGTGACGACAATATTGTCGAAACCCACGAAGGCGACCCCTTGAGCTTTATCTCCGAGTATCAAAGCCGCTTTAAGGTCGCGTTGCGCCCAGGCATGCCGCGCTTTGCAGGCGGGTTAGCGGGTTATTTTGGTTACGACACCGTCCGCAACATCGAGCCCAAGCTCGGTCCCGCACTCAAGCCCTACCCGACCGGCATGGGCGAAGGTCCCCCGGATATCCTGTTGTTACAGACTGACGAACTCGTGATAGTCGACAACCTAGCTGGTCGTATTTACCTCATGGTGTACGCAGACCCCTCAGAGCCCGAGGCCTTTAGCCGTGCACAAAAACGTCTCAAAGAGCTCCGGATCAAGCTGCGCAAACCTGTTGACATCCCCTACAGCCACGCAAGCGTGGTCACCAAAGAAGAACGTAGTTTCGCCAAGGCTGACTATCTGGCCGCAGTCAGACGCGCCAAAGAATACATCGCCGCGGGTGATCTGATGCAAGTTCAAGTTGGTCAAGTCATCACCAAGCCCTTTAGTGATTCGCCGCTATCGCTTTATCGTGCCTTGCGTTCGCTCAACCCTTCGCCGTACATGTACTTCTGGAATTTTGGTGATTTCCAAGTCGTTGGCGCGTCACCCGAGATTTTGGTGCGCCAAGAGGCCCTACCCGTTGCCGAAGACGCCGCTGCCGGAACACAAGCCGAAACCGAAATCACGATTCGACCGCTTGCGGGTACGCGTAAACGCGGTGCGACGCCCGAAGAAGACGCCGCGCTCGCTGCAGAGCTGCTCGCCGATCCAAAAGAGCGCGCTGAACACGTCATGCTGATTGACCTTGCGCGCAATGACGTCGGTCGCGTCGCCAAGATCGGCTCTGTCAAAGTCACCGACACCATGGTGATCGAACGTTATTCACACGTCATGCACTTGGTCTCCAACGTAACCGGCACACTCGAAGCCGGCATGAGCAACATGGATGTGCTGCGTGCCTCGTTCCCTGCCGGCACGCTGACTGGCGCACCCAAAGTACGCGCCATGCAAATGATCGATGAGCTCGAACCCGTGCGTCGCGGTATTTATGGTGGTGCGGCGGGCTATCTAAGCTATGGCGGAGAAATGGATGTTGCCATCGCGATCCGCACTGGCATCATCAAGGACGGCATGCTCTACGTGCAGGCCGCCGCCGGCATCGTGGCTGACTCGGATCCTGAAATGGAATGGCTCGAGACCGAAGCCAAAGCACGCGCTGTTTTGCGCGCTGCTGAACAAGTACAAAACGGTCTCGATGATCCGTTCTAACTCGCCAAAACAGGATAAACAAAATGTTACTGATGATCGATAACTACGACTCGTTTACCTACAACCTGGTGCAGTATTTTGGCGAACTCGGTGAAGACGTGCGCGTCTACCGCAACGACCAGATTACGCTCGACGAAATCGACGCGCTCAAACCAGATCACCTCTGCATTTCACCCGGTCCCTGCTCACCCGCCGAAGCAGGCGTATCCGTGGACGTCATCAAGCATTACGCCGGTAAAGTGCCGATTCTGGGCGTGTGTCTGGGACACCAGGCCATCGGTGCAGCGTTTGGTGGCAATATTGTCCGTGCGCAGCAAATCATGCATGGCAAAACTTCAGAGATCACACACACTGACTCTGACGTGTTCAAGGGTTTGCCTTCGCCCTTTACCGTGATTCGTTATCACTCTCTCGCCATCGAGCGCGCCACCATTCCAGACTGCCTGGAAATTACCGCCCAAACCGCGGATGGTGAAATTATGGGCGTACGCCACAAAACATTGCCCATCTATGGCGTACAGTTTCATCCCGAATCGATTTTAAGCGAGCACGGTCACGCGATGTTGCGTAACTTTCTTAAATTGCCTGCGACTCCGCTTGCGACCAAATAGGATAGCGTCTCATGATTACGCCTAGCGAAGCACTCCACCGTTGCATCGAACACCGTGAAATCTTTCACGATGAAATGCTCCATCTCATGCGCATGTTGATGCGGGGCGAGATGTCACCGACCATTGCTGCAGCTTTACTGATGGGCCTGCGCGTCAAAAAAGAAACTATCGGTGAAATCACTGCCGCCGCTCAAGTCATGCGCGAATTCGCGACGCCCGTGCATGTCGCCAATCCGCAAGACATGGTCGATATGTGTGGCACCGGTGGTGACGGTAGCAACACTTTCAACATCTCAACCACCGCTATGTTTGTTGCTGCAGCGGCGGGTGTGCCCATCGCTAAACACGGCGGGCGCAGTGCGTCTTCTTCATCCGGTAGCGCGGATGTGCTCGAAGCGCTTGGCGCCAATTTGTCACTGACCCCCGAACAAGTCTCAGCGTGTATCTCGGAAACGGGTATCGGCTTTATGTTTGCCCCTGCACACCACGGCGCGATGAAAAATATTGCACCGGTGCGCAAAGAACTTGGCGTACGCACGATTTTCAACCTCCTAGGCCCCCTGACGAATCCCGCAGGTGCCGCCAATCAGTTGATGGGCGTCTTTCACGCAGATCTCGTTGGTATACAGGTGCGCGTGTTGCAGTCGCTCGGCTCACGTCACGTCATGATTGTGCACGGCAAGGATGGCATGGATGAGGCCTCGCTTGGCGCATGCACACTCGTCGGCGAACTCAAAGACGGCGTCATCACAGAATACGAAATTCATCCCGAAGACTTTGGCTTGCAAATGGCCTCCAATCGGAGCATCCGAGTCTCTAGCAAAGAAGAGTCGCGAGACTATGTGCTTGAAGCGCTTGGCAACACACCAGGGACAGCCCGCGACATTGTGGCATTTAACGCAGGGTTGGCCATTTATGTCGGCAATCATGCCGCCACAATCCAAGACGGGATTAAGATGGCCTTTGAAGCGATTGCGAGCGGTGCCGCACGCGACAAACTCGAAGACTTTTGTGCACACACACGGAAATATGCAGCATGAGCGATATCCTAAATAAAATCCTCGCCATCAAAGCCCAAGAAGTGGCCGCTGAGCGCCAAGTGCGCAGCGAAGCCGAGCTCCTCAAAGAAGCCAAGGCCCGCAAAGATATCCGTGGCTTTGGCAAAGCACTCGAAACCAAGGTCGCCGCAGGCAAGCCTGGCGTCATTGCAGAAATCAAAAAAGCCTCGCCTTCAAAAGGCGTGCTGCGCGAGGTTTTTATTCCCGCTGAAATCGCAGCGTCTTATGCTGAGCACGGTGCCGCCTGCTTGTCCGTGCTGACAGACAAACAGTTTTTCCTGGGTGACGATGATTATCTGCGTCAAGCGCGCGAGGCATGCAAACTCCCCGTGTTACGCAAAGACTTTATCGTTGATCCTTATCAAATCATTGCTGCCCGCGCCATGGGCGCAGACTGTGTATTGCTGATTGTTTCTGCCTTGAGCCCCACACAGCTCACCGAGTTTGAAGAGTGTGCCTTCGAGCTTGGCATGGATGTGCTGGTAGAGGTACATGATGCCGACGAGTTGGAGATCGCCCTGGACATGAACACGTCTCTGTTGGGGATCAACAATCGTAATCTACGCACATTCGAAACTTCACTGCAAAACACGCTCGATTTGTTACAACGTATTCCAATCGGCAAACTTGTCATCACCGAAAGCGGCATTTTGGCGCCTGCAGATGTTCAGCTGATGCGCGACAACGATGTCAATGCCTTCTTGGTTGGCGAAGCCTTTATGCGTGCACCCAATCCAGGCGTAGAACTCGCGCGTTTGTTTGCCTAAATATGTCGTCCCAGCGCAATCAGCTTGAGCCAGCCTCGCTCTGGGCGCATCTCGAACGCGTGCCTCAGACGTGGCAACAATGCCTAGCATCTTCTTCTGTACGTACCGTGCTCGAAAACCTTTCAAGCATGCTGCAGAGTCGACTCGCGCAAGGCGCAATCATCTATCCGGCGCGCCCGTTTCGAGCGCTCGACACGCTGCAACCAAATGCAGTCAAGGTCGTGATCTTGGGCCAAGACCCCTATCACGGCCCTGGGCAAGCGCAAGGACTTGCCTTTTCTGTCCCAGATGGCTTTAAACGTCCACCGAGCTTGCGTAATATTTTGCAAGAGATTGAACGCCAATACCCAACCGATCAATCTGAACTCGTATTGGCGTCCAACCTCCTTAAAAACGATTTGTCATCCTGGGTGCAACAAGGGGTACTTTTACTCAATACCTGCCTGACCGTCGAAGATGGACAACCCGCCTCACACGCGCGGGCAGGTTGGGAAACAGTGACAAACGCGCTCATCTCCGAGGTTGCCTGCGACGCCTCCCCAAAAGTGTTCATGCTCTGGGGCGCGCATGCCCAAGCCAAGCGCGCACTGATCGCAGGTCAGGGCGATCATCTGATTTTGATGGCCAATCACCCCTCTCCACTCTCAGCTCGCAGACCCCCGACACCGTTTGTGGGTTGCCATCATTTTCGCTTGGCAAATGATTGGTTGGCGCAACACAATCTGCAAGTAATTGACTGGAAAGCATAATTTTTTCATAAAGGGTTTACCCGACACAAAAAATAGGTTAGTATGTGGGCTCTGTACAAAAAGTGCTTGTGTATAAATTACCGCTGGTTTTGTGGTTTTAACCTTACCCTTGGTATAACGTACCGCTGCACAAAAAAGTGCATAAGTCTGGAAATAGGCAAACAACCTAGATTTCGGCTTCACATCATCGATTCCTGACCTCCTTTCCTTTCGTGGGCAGCTAGTGTGATCCAAATAGATGGATCTTTAGCCCAGACGTTCGGTTGATTCGGTCGGCACGATGCTCGATTCAACCGACTACCGCCGGTCTACCAATTCTCCGGGCTGCGTCACATGGCCACTATCTGGCCAAAAGGAAAGTCATGTCCTTCGATTCGTTGGGGCTTGTCCCCGCTTTGTTGTCTTCCATTGAACGTACCGGCTTCACCACGCCGACACCCGTCCAGATGTCTGCAATTCCAGCAGCCTTGGCCGGTGCCGACTTGATGGTGTCCGCCCAGACAGGCAGCGGCAAGACCGCAGCTTTTATGCTTCCCGCACTCAACAAAATTGCTCACAAGCCTGGTAACAAAGGCCGTGGCGTCCAAGTGTTGGTGCTCACACCTACACGCGAACTCGCCATGCAGGTCAGCGAAGCCACCGAAATGTACGGTAGCAATCTCGATGATCTGCGTGTGGCGACGGTTGTCGGCGGCATGCCTTACGGCGCCCAACTCAAAGCACTCTCGCGTCGTGTTGACGTGCTGGTGGCGACACCTGGTCGTCTGCTGGATCACCTGCAGGCCCGCCGCGTTGACTTGTCGACCGTGCACACCTTGGTGCTCGACGAAGCCGACCGCATGCTCGACATGGGTTTCATCGATGACATCAACACCATCGTTGATCGTTGCCCCGAGTCACGCCAGACCTTGTTGTTCTCAGCGACGCTAGACGGCACCGTTGCCAAGCTCGCCGCACGCATGATGCGCGATCCACAGCGTATCGAGATGACCTCACAGTCAGATCGTCACGCTAACATCACACAAACGCTACTGTATGCGGATGACGCCGGTCACAAACTGCGCCTGCTTGATCATCTCTTGCGCGACGTTTCAATGGACCAAGCCATCATCTTTACCGCGACCAAACGTGGTGCAGACGATTTGGCCGAACACCTCGCAGACAGCGGTTTTTCAGCAATGGCACTGCATGGCGACATGAACCAGCGCCAGCGTTCACGCACCTTGTCCGAAGTGCAAGACGGTCGTGTCCGTGTCTTGGTCGCCACCGACGTTGCCGCACGCGGTATTGACGTTCAGGCCATTAGCCATGCCATCAACTACGACTTGCCGATGCAACCCGAAGACTACGTGCACCGTATTGGTCGTACTGGTCGTGCCGGTCGCGATGGTGCAGCCTTTACCTTGGCTGTCCACAGTGAGCGTCATAAAGTCCGCCGTATCGAACATTTCATTGGCAACACCATTCCTCCTGGTGTGATCGCCGGCCTTGAGCCACAACGCACACCAAGCGCGCGCCCCGAAGGCGCATCACGCGGCGCGGGCGGCAAAAAGCCAAACCGTTGGAGCAATGACCGTAGCGGTGATCGCTTCGGCAGCAGCAACGACCGTTACTCGGCTGGTCGCAGCGAGCCACGCACGTTTGCTCCTCGTGGCGATGCACCAAGTGGCGCGCCACGTGGTGACAGACCCTACGCAGACCGCGGCGAAAAATCTTTCGCACCACGCGGTGACAGACCCGCTTACGCACCACGTGGCGACAAGCCTTTTGGTGACCGTGAGCGTACTTTCGCTCCGCGTGGTGACAAGCCTGCTTACGCCCCACGCGGCGATCGTTCCGATCGTCCACAGGCTGCGCGTAGTGACAACCCCTTCGCCAGCACACGCGGTGAAGGTCGTCCTTTCGAGCACCGCAGTGATCGCGCACCTTCAGACCGTCCAGCCTATGCAGGCAAGCCTGCAGCACGCCCCGGTCGTGAGTTTGCACCCCGCGCAGCCGCCCCAGGTGGCAAGACCTTCGCTCCACGTGGTGATGGTCCTGCGCGTGCAGGTGGTGCAGCACGTCCTGGCGCGCCTCGCGCTGCGGCAGGTGCACGTCGTGGTTTTAACTTTGACGGTGGTCGCCGCTAATCAAGCAATCTCGTTAAGCGCTGACGCACTGAGTCACACTCAGCGCGTCAGCGCTTTTTTGCATCTGCAGATCCAACAAGCAGGTGGCTGGTTACCCTTTAGTGCATGGATGCATCACGCCCTCTACTCGCCTGGACTTGGCTACTATGCCGCCGGCAATACCAAGCTCGCCGACACACCTAGCACCATTACCAGCACCGGCTCCACAACACTCAGTGGTGATTTCATCACTGCCCCTCAACTCACACCGTTGTTCGGACACACACTCGCGCGACAGGTGTCAGAAATTTTGCGTCAAACCCATACCCTCGAGGTGCTGGAGTTTGGGGCGGGTAGTGGCGCACTCGCTCATGACCTCCTCAGTGCATTTCAGACAGAGGGTCTAAACGTTCGCTATAAGATCCTCGAAGTCTCCGCAGATCTCAGACAACGCCAGCAACAATGTCTGGCTGCATGGGGCGACCGTGTCTCTTGGCTAGATACACTCCCAGCAAGTTTTGCTGGCTGTGTCGTGGGCAATGAGCTCCTAGATGCCATGCCCGTCGAGCTCTTTGTCTGGTCTGACCAAGGCGAAGTACTGGAGCGTGGCGTGGTGTCGGACGATGCAAGCTTTGCCTTTTTAGACAAACCCGCCTCACCTCAGCTTGCCAACACCGTTCGCGCGCGCATGCCTGCGCTGCCCGGCTATACCTCTGAAATCAACCTACAAGCTGAAGCATGGATTCGTGACCTCGGTCACTGGCTCACCCGCGGTGCAGCCCTGCTGATTGATTACGGCTTTCCGCGTCATGAGTACTACCATCCTCAGCGACAGCGCGGCACCCTCATGTGTCATATTCAACACCGTTCACACGACGATGTTTTTTTAGCGCCTGGTCTGCAAGACATTACGGCGCACATTGATTTCACAGCGATCGCCGAAGCCGCCGAGCAAAGCGGACTAGACGTTCTTGGTTACACCTCACAAGCACGTTTCTTATTGAATGCCGGACTACCCCAGCTGCTTGAAGTCTATGCACAACAGCAACTCGATCATCCTGAGCCCAAACAGCGTGCACAAACCTATGCCGCCGTACAAAAACTGATTTCCGAAGCAGAAATGGGTGAGCTCTTTAAAGTCATTGCAGTGGGTCGGGGCTTGACGCAGCCCCTCAGTGGCTTTAGTCAAAGCGATCGCTCAGGGCAGCTAGCCGCGCAGCCCGCACCGCCTGTTTAATGTGTGCAGGCTCGACTGCCGTTTTGGCTGCAGCACCCGCATCGACCGACAAGACGGCCTGAAGTCTGGATCGCCACCATTGCGCATCAAACGCCTGCACAAGACTTGCTGTCTCTAATAACAAACCAAACCGCTCTGGTTTTCTAATTGCATCACAAGTTTCAAACAAGAACATGAGATCCTCAGGTGCGCGTTTGATCATTCCCGTCAACACTACCGGCAGTAAGCGCGCAACATCCACACACTCAGTGGGTACTCTCAAACGCTTGGCCAACTCAGCCCGCGCCTGTGTATCGAGACAAAACAACGCATAACGCGCACTCAGCGGCAAACTTGCAGCAGCGTCCACTAATTGCTCCACCCGCACTGTATGTTGCCACTCAGGCATGACGCGCGCACTCGCGCCGCACGCCACCAAAATCTCCAACATCCGCGAGGGCTTTTCACTCATGAGCCCGCGTGACAACTCCTGCCAGACACGTTCAGGCACCAAGGCATCCACCTCGCCTGTCAACACCATGCGTTGACAGACTGCAAGTGTTTCAGGCGCCACAGAAAAGTCCGTCAAGCGCGCAGCAAAACGCGCTAATCGCAAAATCCGAACTGGATCTTCCTCAAACGCTGGACCCACATGTCGAAATAAACGTGACTGTAAATCCGCAAGCCCGTTTAACGGATCAATCAACGCGCCCGCCATCGACTGCGCCATCGCGTTGACCGTCAAGTCGCGGCGCGCTAAGTCTTGTTCGAGGGTGACATCCGTACCTGTATAAAAAGTAAAGCCCTTGTATCCACGGCCCGACTTTCTTTCGGTGCGTGCAAGCGCATATTCCTCTTTGGTTCGGGGATGTAAAAAAACCGGGAAATCGCCACCGACAGGGATAAAACCACGCTCGACCATTTGCTCAGGTGTGGTACCCACCACCACCCAATCACGATCACCGGCCGCAAGACCCAGCAGCGCATCACGCACGGCTCCGCCCACAATATAGACTTGCAACCCCGTCAAGGCGGCATCTACAGGCACTGTCACGGCAGAGGGGAACGACCATAAGGTCGTGGCTCAATTTGTCCCAAGCGCTGCTTGAGCGACTGGGGATTGCCGGTAAAGACCGCGGCATAGTAGGTCGCGTTAGACATGACTTTTTTAACGTAATCGCGGGTTTCGTTAAACGGGATGGTTTCAGCAAAAATCGCACCCTCTACCGGCGCATCCAGTTTTGAACGCCACAGCATGGGTCGGCCGGGGCCCGCGTTATATCCTGCGCTCGCCAACACCTGCGAGCCACCCAGATCAGACTGCACCATACTCAGATAACTCGTACCCAGCTTAGTGTTGGTATCAAAATCATTCACACTGTTTGGTGTGAAATTCGTCAAACCAATTTTTTGAGCCATCCACTTTGCAGTGGCCGGCATCAACTGCATCAAGCCCGAGGCACCAACGTGTGAGCGCGCATCCATGATAAACAACGACTCTTGTCTAATCAAACCATAGACCCAAGCCGGCTCCACATTGACCTCTCGCGCCTGGGCACTCACCCGCCCCTCAAAAGGCGCGACAAAGCGCTGCGTAAAGTCCACCTCCTCCTTGGTCCGCCCCGACGTCACGACCACACGATCGTAAATACTCTCACGACGCGCGAGCTCAGAAGCGGCCAATAACTGACGGTCCGTCATACCACGCAACGTAAAGTTCCACTCGGGCACTGCCTCGGTACGCCAGCCTCTTTTAAACAAGGTCACTGCACGTTGCAAGCCAGGGTTGGCACGAGCTTGTGCCAACTCTTTCTCCGTAACAGCCTCAGGACGCTTAGGTGCACTAATCGTGCGACCCAACTCCTCGGCTGCCAGCTGTCCATAAAAACTGTAATCCGCCGCAATCGATGCATACGCTTTTTCTGCCTCAGCTTTTTTACCCGTTGCAGCGAGACCTCGCGCTTTCCAATAAATCCACGTCGGATCACTACGCTGAGGTTCACGCATCGTATCAATGCCTTGCATGACCCACTTCCAATCAATCTTAGGTTGGCGCAGCGCCATCCTGACGCGCCAGGCTTCGTTATTATCCGACAAGCGCACTGAACCTGACTCGCGATACCATTGATAGGCACGCGGATCGAGATTCATGCTCGCTACCAAGGCCATCTGCCCATATACCCACTGCGTATATTTTTGTGGCAAAAGATTTTTCCATTGCTTATTGACCAGCGACTCCGCCGCCGCTAAATCGGTACGTGCCAAACGCGCAAGACCGATTGCAATGATCTCATTACGCTCAGTCGAACCCAATGCAGTTTGCGACGCTAACCAGGCTGCGGGGCTTTTTAACATCGCGTCATAGGCAGACATTTCATTCGTATTAAACACATAAGCCGCAAAACGCCGCGCATCAGGCAACTTATTATTTTCAATCGCTTCGTGCAAATAGGGCATCAACTCAGCATTGGTCAACACACGATCCGCCACCAGCTGATCAAACAACTTCCAGCAGGCGCCAAACGGGACAAAAACTTTCATCGCCTCGACTGCTGTGGCGCGCTGACCACCCATGTGCTTGGCTTCGAGTTGTGCGCATAAAACTTGGTTACTCGGATTAAGCACCGGCCCAAGATTCCGAACCGTGACAAAGTCCCCGCTGCGCGCAGCCGCCAGCACCCATTCGCCTCGTAGTCGATCTGCGAGATACGCATCACTATTTTTTTGGAGGAACTGTTCGAGGCTTTGTGTGACACCAGGCGTTTGATACAAACCAAGTTGCGTGCGCAAAAACCAGTACTCAGGATAAGTCGCCAACACATCACCGCGTGCCTGAGGCACAAAGCTGGCGAGTTGAGCAAACTGCTTGCTGTTCACCGCCTGACGCGCTGCGGCTACCGCCTTGGCAGCGGCAGTATCTTCTGGGGCAGCAATTGTGTCCTTGAGATTCGCTACCGGACTTGTCACTGGGTTTGTAACAGAAGTGGCTGCGCTATTGGAAACACTATTTGTTGCACTATTTGTAGCTGCACTTGAGACATTAGCCGTGGCTTTGGGCGCTGCGGGAGATGCTCCTTGAGAAGCGCTGCCAACCGCACTCATGCTGCCATCTGCTTTCAGCACAAATTGCTCTGTCGCTGCAGGCTGTGTTTGCGCCACAGCAGGTAAAGTGACGCCCGCGCCGAAACAGGCTGCGGCAGCGACCAACACGCGGAACTGAAAGCGGATATTCTGATACTTTTCGCTTGTATGCATACAATGCCTTTGAACAACATTTACAACAATAAGTAAGCAACTACTACCGTATATGTCAAAGAATAGCGCAGACCTGCTTCGTATGCGGCTTCGTAGCTTAAGAGAGGCCCTTCCTGTTGCCGAACGCCAACACGGCAGTGTGCTTCTATGCACAGCCCTGCTGAGTTGGTTTGAGGCACGCCTCTTGACACGCACCCAACTAGGACACACCCAGTCTGAAATAGTTGCTGGCTTTTGGCCACTCGATGCAGAGCCAGACTTGCGGCCACTTTATGCACAACTAGACGCGATGGGTATCACATTAGCCCTTCCAGTCGTTGTCAAAAAACAGGCTCCTCTCGAGTTTCGCGCTTGGAAACCAAAAGACCCTCTAGCGCCCGGCGCCTTTGGCGTGCTTGAACCTGTGCGGGGAGAAGCCGTACAACCCACCATTCTGCTCGTCCCCACTCTAGGCTTTACGGACCATGGCGCACGGATTGGCTACGGGGGTGGTTATTACGATCGCAGCCTTGCTCAAATCAACGATACGGGCCAAGCATTTTTGACAATTGGTATTGCGTGGGACCAAGCGAAGGTCGAAAAAGAGGCGAATCACCAGCCAGAGGAACATGACTATCCTCTTGACGCCATTTTGACGCCAAGCGGCTGGATTAGCGAAATAGACCACGCCAAATCGACAAGGTCGCTTCGGCATTATTGAGCGTATAAAAATGTAAACCGGGCACGCCATTGTCCAACAGGGTTTCACACAGACGTGTCACCACCTCGGCACCAAAGACGCGGATCGATTCTTTGTCGTCACCGAACTCAGCCAGACGCAAACGAATCCAGCGTGGCACTTCGGCACCGCACATTTCTGAAAAACGCATCACCTGTGTGTAGTTAGTGATGGGCATGATGCCTGGCACTATCGGGATGTCGATCCCTTTGGCATGGACGCGATCGACAAAATCAAAATACGCATCCGCATTAAAAAAGTACTGCGTAATCGCGCTATTTGCACCCGCACGCACCTTGTTGACAAAATGTGTCAGATCTTTTTCTGGACCCACAGCTTGCGGATGCATTTCAGGATAGGCCGCGACTTCGATGTGAAACCAGTCACCCGTTTCCTGGCGAATAAATTCCACTAAGTCGCTTGCGTGATGCAACGCACCGGCCGCACTCGCCCCCACTCCCGAGGGCATGTCACCGCGCAACGCCACGATCCTGCGAACGCCTTCCTCGCGGTAACGTTGCAATAGACCCTTGAGCTCGTCGCGCGACGAACCAATGCAAGACAAATGTGGTGCGGCGTCGCAGCCAAGCGCGCGCATCGTCCGTACCGTCTCTAACGTACCGTCTCGAGTAGAACCACCCGCACCAAATGTCACACTGACATAATGCGGCTCGATGACCAACATTTGCTTGGCACCCTCAACGAGACGTTCCTGAGCAGCAGCATCGCGGGGAGGAAAAAACTCGAGACTAAACGCAGGCGTAGCTTGGAAATTCATTGATGAATTAATCCCGACAAGAAACCCGAGATCACGCTATAGAGCAGCGCTCCGCCAACCGCCCACCAAAAGCCATTGACCTGAAATCCTTTCAGGAGCGAGCCGGCGAGCCAGAACATCAGCGCGTTAATCACAAGTAAAAACAGACCTAGCGTCACAATCGTGATGGGCAAGGTCAATAAAATAAGGATGGGTTTGACCAACATATTGATCAAACCCAAGATCAGTGCCGCAATCATGGCGGACCAGAAACTGGCCACCGTAATCCCAGGCAATACATAGGCAACAATCAGCAAGGTCACCGCATTTAGTATCCAGACTAACAACCAAGTCATGACAAGCTCCGGTGAACATTACATTGGGTTACAAACTAGGCAATCTAACTTGCAACCCTGACTTACAACCTATTATTTCAACCGCTTATTTACAACAACTCATCACCGCCTCACATAGAGGGCTGATCAATAACGGTATGCATCGCCCTTGAAAGGACCTTCTTGCTTGACGCTGATGTAAGCGGCTTGCTGAGGTGTCAAGGTCGTCAAGTTTGCACCAATCTTCTTGAGGTGCAAACGTGCGACTTTTTCGTCCAAGTGCTTAGGCAACACATAGACCTGACCCGATTTGTACTCTTCGTTGCGTGAGAACAACTCGATCTGAGCAATCGTCTGATTCGTGAAAGAGGAAGACATCACGAAGGAAGGATGACCCGTGCCGCAACCGAGGTTCACGAGGCGGCCCTTGGCCAACAAGATAATGCGCTTGCCGTCTGGGAAAATCACGTGATCGACTTGTGGCTTGATTTCTTCCCACTGCAAGTCCTCGATACCGACGACGTCGATTTCGTTGTCAAAGTGACCGATATTACAAACAATCGCCTGGTCCTTCATGCGGTCCATGTGGGCGCGCGTGATGACGTTGTAGTTGCCAGTTGCTGTGACAAAAATATCTGCCTTGTCAGCGGCTTCTTCCATCGTGACAACCTTATAGCCTTCCATCGCTGCCTGCAGTGCGCAAATTGGATCGACTTCGGTCACCCAGACTTGGGCGCGCAACGCGGACAAGGCCTGTGCCGAACCCTTGCCCACATCGCCATAACCAGCCACCACAGCGACCTTACCAGCGATCATGACGTCTGTCGCACGCTTGACCGCATCGACCAGCGATTCGCGGCAGCCGTACAAGTTGTCAAACTTTGACTTGGTTACGGAATCATTGACGTTGATCGCGGCAAAGGCTAGCTCGCCTTTTTTCGACATTTGATACAAACGCAGCACGCCAGTCGTCGTTTCCTCAGTCACGCCCTTGATCTGAGCCAAACGTGTGGAGTACCACTTAGGATCTTTCTTGATCTGCGCTTTGATGGCGGCAAACAGGACGACTTCTTCTTCGGAACCTGGGTTGTTCAGGACCGAAATATCGCTCTCAGCTTTTGTACCGAGGTGCAACAAGAGCGTGGCGTCGCCACCGTCATCCAAAATCATGTTGGCTTGCTTGTCGCCGGGCCATTCAAAAATCTTGTGTGTATAGTCCCAGTACTCGACCAGTGACTCGCCTTTTTTGGCGAATACGGGCGTACCAACAGCCGCGATCGCTGCAGCAGCGTGGTCTTGCGTGGAATAAATGTTGCAAGAGGCCCAGCGGACTTCGGCGCCGAGTGCCTGCAAAGTCTCGATCAACACCGCGGTTTGAATCGTCATGTGCAAGCTACCCGTGATGCGGGCGCCTTTCAAAGGCTTGGTCTTGGCGAACTCTTCGCGGGTGGCCATCAGACCAGGCATTTCTGTTTCAGCAATCGCAATTTCGCGACGACCAAAATCAGCTTGGTTGATGTCGGCAATGATGTAATCAGCAAATTTTTCTTTTACAGCGTTCATGTCTTTAAGCTCCGGTGTGCCCGCGGAGCAACAATTGAACGGCTGTGTCATGAGCACCACCTCAATCGCTGCCTGGCAGGATTAGGTGAGCGCCGTTAAGGTCGGCAACAAGGCCAACGGTAACGTGGAAGCTAATGAGCCTGGCGGATCCTGACATGGGTCCGTCGCAACGCCCCTCAAAAGCATAGCTATTGTAGCCCGTTTTTAGAGCGTGCGATAGGGTTTACCCGTCAACCCCTGAGAATTTAGGCCTTTGGTGGCAAGTGCAAGGCCACAATATCGTCCGCAGGATTGCCATGGAAGGGATAACGCCCACGTACCAAAGGATCATGCCCAGGGATAATGTGTTGTGCCGAAGCGGCCGCCGCGCGCAAGGTCGCATAGCCCGCCACCATATCGCCGACATGAAACACAATCGGAAACGGTGACGGCTTTTCCATATTTTCATAAAAATGGCTCGCATCCGAAGCCAGCACCACCCAGCCACGCGCCGTGTGCACACGCAAAGATTGCAGCCCTTTTGTGTGCCCCCCTATTTTGATCAACTCAATGCCCGGCGCCAGCTCAACACGACCCTGGTGGAAATGCACGCGCTCCGCATAGACGCGGCGCACCAGACTCACCACGTCTTCCACATCGTAGGCATGACGAAATAGTCCATGGCACATGTGCTTGCCACAGGCGTAATCCAGTTCGTCTTCTTGGACATGAAAACGTGCCTTCGGGAGCAAGTCAATATTGCCCGCATGGTCGTAATGCAAGTGCGTCAACACAACGTCCTCGATGTCCTCTGGCGCGAGACCCAGTAATGAGAGTGCCCCAATCGGGCAACGCAGTAACGTGCGCCCGCGCTCTTTCGCTTGTCGCGCATTGAAACCCGTATCCACCAAAATATTGCGCTGACCTTCTCGGATGAGCCAGACAAAATAATCCATGGGCATCGGCTCATCATGGGGATCCTGCGCAATAAAGTTTTCGCGACGCATACGTTGCTGAATCGTCGCATAGCGCAACGCATAAATTTCATACTGGGGCAGGCTCATGATCTCTCCTTTATAAACCTCAGCGATGATTCCTGCTTGACATAGGTAAAGACAAGCGCAGACAATCAAAGCCATTCGTGATGTCACCGACAAGGTTGGTTACACGTTTTACTTTATTTATTTTTGATCATACTGATTCTGGAGCATTAAATGTCTGCAAAAAGCGAAACCGCCCAATTGTTCAAAGACGGCTTGGCCGTTCGTCGTGCCGTACTCGGTGCCGATTACGTAGACGGCTCACTGGCAAAAGCCAACGACTTCACGATGGCGTTTCAGCACATCACCACCGAGTGGTGCTGGGGCTACGCTTGGACCCGTGACGGTCTGAGCCGCAAGACACGCAGCATGCTCAACCTTGCCATGCTGACCGCATTGAATCGTTCGGCTGAAATCAAACTGCACGTCAAAGGCGCACTGGCCAACGGCGTCACCATCGAGGAAATCAAAGAGGTCCTGCTGCACGCAACCGTCTACTGTGGCATCCCCGCAGGTCTGGACGCGTTCAAAGCCGCCAACCAAGTGCTAGAAGAAGAAGGCGCCTACACAAAAGCTGCCGCCAAAGCCGCCAAGAAAAAAGTAACTGCCAAGAAAGCTGCCGCCAAAAAAGTCGCCGCTGCTAAGCCCGCTGCTGATGAGGCCGTCTCCACTCCAGCCCCTGATAAAAAAGCAGCTGCAAAAAAGGCAGCTAAGAAATGAGCGGCCTCCCCACGATCGGTTTTGTGGGCTTAGGCAGTATGGGATGGCCGATGGCCTCCCTGCTGCACAAAGCTGGCTACCCACTCCAAGTCATTGATGCCTCAACAGAGCGCGCGCAAGCTTTCGCCATGGAAATAGGCGGTACTGTCGCTGCCTCTAACCGCGCATTGGCGGCCGCCTCTGAGTTGATCGTCACGATCTTGCCCACTAGCAACATCGTCGAAGCTGTCCTAAACGGCCCTGATGGTCTACTGGCGGGTCTGCGTCCAGGCTCAGTCGTCATCGACATGACCTCGGGTGTACCAACCATTACACGCACCTTGGCCGGTCAGGTCGAAGCAGCCAAAGGTCACTTGGTCGATGCCCCTGTTTCAGGCGGCGTACCACGCGCCAAAACTGGCGAACTCGCCATCATGTTTGGCGGTAGCGCCGAGATCCTCGAGCGCGTTCGTCCCGCGTTGTCCTGCATGGGCACCTCAATTACGCCAACCGGCGACGTCGGCTCTGCCCACGCGATGAAGGCACTAAACAATCTGGTGTCTGCGGGCGGCTTTTTAATCGGCGTCGAAGCACTCTTGATCGGTAAGCGTTTCGGTCTAGACCCTGCCGCAATGGTGGATGTGCTGAATTCTTCAACGGGGATGAACAACTCCACACAGAAGAAATTCAAACAGTTTGTGTTGTCAGGTCAATACAACGCTGGCTTTGGTCTGGACCTGATGGTCAAAGACCTGAGTATTGCTTTGGGCATTGGTCGCGATACCAATACACCGACGCCTTTCTCTGCGTTGTGTCGTGAAATGTGGGCCTCGTGCGCACAAATGCTGGGACCCGGCCAGGACCACACGGCAATCGCCAAGTTGTCCGAAGCCTTAGCAGGCGACACCTTGTCGGAAAAGAAAGAAAAGTAATCAAAAAAAGGTGCTCGACATGAGCACCTTTTTTCTTGGGTTCAATTTCTTTAGGTCTTTCTACTTTAGGTTTCCCCTGACTTACGTGGATAACCTTGCGCGCGGATTCTCACCCAGACTGCGTGCTTTTCCTCAGTGTCCATGAAGACCCAATTCGAGACCTCCATGACCGTCCGGCCACAGCCACGGCACACATCATCAAACAAGGTGGAGCAAATCGCCACACAAGGCGAATCTGCACCATTTGAAACGTCTTCTGGCACGTGGCCAATACCTTGAGGTGAAGCACCCTGAGATGAATCATCTTCAGGGGCCTCATCCCAGATGAGTGATGGTGGCTGAGTGGTCAATTTAGACCGACTTTTTCAGTGCAGCTGCCCTGTCAGTGGCTTCCCAACTGAACTCGGGCTCGCTGCGGCCAAAGTGACCGTATGCGGCTGTCTTGCTGTAGATCGGACGCAACAGATCGAGCATGTTGACGATACCTTTTGGACGCAAGTCAAAATGTTCGCGCACGAGTTTGGACAGTTGCTCGTCAGACACGACGCCTGTGCCATGTGTGTCAACGGTGATGTTGATCGGCTCTGCCACACCGATCGCGTAGCTCACCTGCACTTCGCACTTGCTCGCCAAACCAGCGGCCACGATATTTTTAGCCACATAACGTGCAGCGTAAGCAGCAGAGCGGTCAACTTTTGAAGGATCCTTGCCGGAAAACGCGCCGCCACCATGACGGCATGCGCCACCGTAAGTATCGACAATGATCTTACGACCGGTCAGACCGCAATCGCCCTGGGGTCCACCAATCACAAAGCGGCCGGTTGGGTTGATCAGGAACTTGGTCTTGGGTGTCAACAAACCAGCAGGAAAACTTGGACGGATGATGTCCTCGATCACCGCTTCGTGAATCGCAGTTTGTGAAATTTCTGGTGCATGCTGTGTCGACAACACAACAGTATCGACCTCGACAGGCTTGCCATCAACATAGCGGAACGTGACTTGTGATTTTGCATCGGGACGCAGCCAAGGCAAGCGACCGTCTTTGCGCAACTCGCTCTGACGTTGGACCAGGCGGTGTGCAAACCAGATTGGCGCGGGCATCAAATCAGGCGTTTCATTACACGCGTAACCAAACATCAAACCCTGGTCGCCGGCGCCTTGATTGAGATAGTTCTCAGATGTGCGGTCCACACCCTGAGCAATATCAGGAGACTGTTTGTCATAGGCCACCAATACTGCGCAACCTTTGTAGTCAATACCGTAGTCGGTATTGTCGTAACCGATGCGCTTGATGGTGTCGCGCGCGACCTGGATGTAATCGACGTTGGCGGTGGTGGTGATTTCACCTGCCAAGACGACTAGACCAGTGTTACAAAGTGTTTCCGCTGCGACACGGGCATTAGGGTCTTGGGTAAAAATCGCATCAAGAATGGCATCTGAGACTTGGTCAGCGACCTTGTCTGGATGTCCTTCGGAAACGGATTCAGAGGTAAAGAGATAGTCAGAAGAAGTTGTAGCCATGATCACATCCTATTTCTGGCAATGCCAGAGGTGAAGTTAAGGAGGTGCGTTGCACCCCGTACCGACACCTAAATAGACGCTGGATTGGGCGCGACGCTTTAGCGGATTTATTTTTGTGTTGACGCAGCATTTCAGCTTTTGTCCAACACCGTCGCCCCGCAAGTTGTCGGTTAACTCAGCGACTTAAATTGTATTCTAAGGCAAAACTACGAACAAATGGGCGATAATCCCCACATGATTTGGAACTTCACAAAAATGCACGGCGCCGGCAACGACTTTGTAGTCTTGGATGGGGTGCGACAACCCATTGAAATGACTGCAGAGCGTGCACGCGCCCTCGCTCATCGGCAATTCGGCATTGGCTGCGACCAGATATTGCTGGTCGAACACCCTTCTCATCCCGAGGCACACTTTCGTTACCGGATTTTCAATGCCGACGGCAGCGAAGTCGAACACTGCGGCAACGGCGCGCGCTGTTTCGTTCAGTTTGTCCATGAACAAAAGCTCTCTTCGCGCAACCCCTTGCGGGCTGAGATCTCGACCGGATTGATCACACTCGAGGCAATGCCTAACGGCGAAGTGGTCGTCGATATGGGTCAAACCCGTTTCGTTGCTGAGGCCCTCCCTTTTGATGTCACAGGACTGGCCACGCGCTTTGAGGGGCAAGACACGCTCTACGCGCTGCCCCTGCAGACCCATACCAATCTTGGCGAAGTCACCGTCTGGCTCTCCGCTGTGGCGATTTCCAACCCGCACGCAGTTCAGCTTGTGGATGACGTGGATACGGCACCCGTGTCTATGATCGGCCCCTTGATCGAGTCGCATCCTCGTTTCGCTCGCCGGGTCAATGCAGGTTTTTTACAAATTGTTGATCGTCACACCGCCCATCTGCGCGTCTATGAACGTGGTGCCGGCGAGACGCTCGCGTGCGGCTCAGGCGCCTGCGCTGCGGTCGCTGCCGGTATTCGCCGCGGCCTCTTAGACTCCCCTGTACGCATTCGTACCCATGGCGGCTGGCTCACCATTGCCACCCATGGCGATCAGATGCGCATGACGGGTCCTGCCACCACGGTTTTTTCCAGCACGATCGACATTGATCGCCTGGTCGCCTCTATCCCCACTTCACTTAGTCACACGCCATGATCGATTCACTACATCCTCACACTGTTGCGAAATTTCTTCAGGAACACCCTGAGTTTTTTGTTCAGTACTCGGAGTTGTTTTCTACGCTTGAGGTGCCCCATCCGCATCAAGCGCGGACGATTTCACTTGGCGAACGTCAGATCATGACCTTGCGCGAGCGGCTGCGCGACTTTGAATTCAGACTCGCTGACTTGGTGCGTAACGCCGCGCTCAATGAAATCACCACAGACAAGCTCAATCGTTGGTGCGTGCGCATGCTGGGCGAGCAATCGAACCTGCGCTTGCCTGGCGAAGTCGCGCTGGGGCTCGCCGAACAATTCAATCTTCAGGAAGTCGCCCTGCGTGTCTGGGGTCTGGATCTACCCGCCGAAGGTGTAGGTGCCCCCGTCGATGAGGAAGTACACACTTATGCTAATAACCTTGTTAATGCATATTGTGGCAACGATACCGCTCTGATCCCGGCGAGCTGGCTGCATGCCAAACCTGCTTCGCTCGCCATTTTGCCGCTGCGCGCTGCGGTCGGACAGCCCGCCTTTGGGTTATTGGTTTTAGGCTCGGACGATCCCGAGCGCTTTGGTCCCGACATGGGTGTTGCATTTTTGCAAACTGTCAGCATCCTCGCCAGCTCAACACTCTCACGTCTCAAGCCCGCTGGCACCAAGCTGCGCGCAGCCGACGACGCCTGAGCACGCTCACCCGTATGTCAGCCCTACCCACGCTGCCAGACCCGTCCGATCCTGTCTCGACTTGGCTTAAGCATCTCGAAGTCAATCGTCGTTACTCCGTTCACACGCTTTCAGCCTATCGGCGTGACCTCCAACAGCTCGTTACGCTTGCCGACGGCAAGTCTCTTGACCAGCTCGTCAACGGCAACATTCGGCATTTTCTTGCCCGTCTCCACGGCCAAGGGCATAGCGCCCGAAGTCTGGCGCGCATGCTCGCTGCCTGGCGCGGCTTTTATAAATGGTGGGCACCCAAGAGCCAGATGGCGACCAATCCTGCGGCTGATGTGCGAGCCCCAAAGGCCGCACGGGGCTTACCTAAGGCACTGTCGGTCGATCAGGCGCAGGCGCTCCTGGAGGCCCCTGCGCTGGTCACAATGACCGACCCAGCCTCGCTGCGTGACAGAGCCATGTTCGAACTCTTTTACTCAAGTGGTTTGCGGCTCTCCGAACTCGTCAGCCTCGACGTCGACTATACACAAAGTAAAACCTATAACTCCGCAGGTTGGATCAACTTAATCGACCGCGAGGTCAACGTTCTGGGCAAAGGCGGCAAACGCAGAAGCGTGCCGATCGGTACCCAGGCCCACGAATGTTTAGTGCGCTGGCTTGAAGCCCGTCAGCAGTTTGTCCACCCTCAAAAGCTTGCGCTTTCAGGCGAAACCGATGCCGCAG